>OGME01000089.1_pt1 | contig 93124 bp, 128 predicted proteins | sample 1572981 | NCBI WGS metagenome assembly OGME01 (sample SAMEA2581902, study PRJEB24529) | metagenome | biome: Human gut stool | place: China | collected 2011
TGATATCAAAGCTAAACTTGAAGCTGAAGGCGCTAAAGTTACTCTTAAATAATTTTATTATTTACAGAAGGAAATCAGCAGATGAGCCATGGGGTATATACACTATGGCTCTTTTATATTGCAGAAAAATGTTCCTATTGGAACAGAACGCCGGACAGCAATAAAAAAGAAACCAATGCCAGTGAATAGCATAGATTCCTTTTTTTGGGTAGGAGAGTAATGATGCAAAGGAGTTGCGAATCCTGTATAATGGGGTAATTTTTAAGAGATCGAAGCTGATATGATGAATATCAGATGAAAAAAATCAGCATATTACTTTAACCATCCTTGACTCGATTATTGCATACAGAAAAACCTTTGTCAAAAAACGAATATTATATTTTAAACAAGCTCGGCTAATTCACTGAAATGTGCATTCAATGTAGGAGCAATCGTTTTCCCGGTTTTTTCTCCAAACCTCATGCATAATTGAAGCTCAAGACTGCCCGGTGTCTCATCTGTACTTTCTTTAATGCAGTATGCAATCACATCGGCATGAGCTGATAGATTATATGGTTTCGTGTCGATCTCTACCAGTTTGTTCTTAAATTCCTCAGATGCAGGAGGGTACTGGGTATCATCATCCTCCACTACATTTTTTTTGCTGCTGGATGATTTTGAGGATGTTTTCTTTGAGCCGGTTACAAAGACATCAGCAAAAGAAGAATAAACGTTCACCGAGATCTTTCCTTTTGCAGTCGTAAATGAGCAGTCGTTAATATCTCCGTAAGCTTCATTGGATGATATGATATGGATGTTTCCTGTCTGGTTGGCGCACTGCAGCCCAAGCATGAATCCTGTGATAAGGATGTTGTTCTCAATTGTTACAAATTCCGGTTCTACATTCAGATCACGAAGAAAATAAAAATAGCTGCATGGCATGTAAGGTTCGTCTCCAGTAAGGAGTATCAGCTTATCGTCAGCTTCAATTTTCTTGGCTGTGACAAGATCGTCCTGCGTTATTTCATCAAGATATGCAATATAAACATTGTTCATATAAAAAGCCCCTCTCTGTCATTTGTTTTATGATTTTATATTATAGAGAATGGCTGATTTTTGCAATAAAACGGAAATAAAGTTCATTTTTTTTGCTTTTTTGAAAAAAATTTTTTTTACTTATATACTTTTTTTACTTTTAACACTATTACGGTTTATAAAATATCAAGTGCATTACGCTTTGCTTTCTTGTCAGAATCTTTTGCCCTTGCATACAGGCTGGAAGTGGTTATGGATTCATGTCCTAACTGCTCTTTTAAAAGAGCGATATTGCCAGTTTCATCAAGCATTGACATGGCATAGGTGCTTCTTAGCTTATGAGGAGTTATCTTCGAAAACTGTGGAATATTGGAAGCCTTTGCGTATTTTTTCACGGTTCTTTCAACACTGCGTACACTGATCCGGTCGCCCTGATACCTGCCGATCGTCACAACGAACACGGCACGGTTATCGTCAGTTGGGTACATTGTTTTTCGAAATTCCAGATATTCTTCAAGGATATTCTTCATCTTATCCGAGAAGAAAACGGTATCCGGCTTGTTACCTTTTCGCTGGATGTAGATGCAACATTCTTTGAAATCAATATCGTCCAGATCCAGACCGACAAGCTCTGATACACGCATCCCAGTATCAAGGAGTAGACAGCACATACATATATCACGGATAGAATTTTTTTCGTGAAATACTTTTTCCTTAGCGGTCAGTCCTTCGCCAGCACATACAGCATTTAAAAAATCATCTATCTGAGATTCTTTCATGTAGATAATGTCCTTTTCATGTCTCTTTTCCCTGTCAATGCCGGAAAAAGGGTTATAGGTAAGGAGATTATCACTGATGAACAGTTTATAATAAGATGAAATAGTTGCTATATAGACATTTGCAGTCGTTTTTTTGTTCAGTTTACCGTTTTTCTCGTTACAGTGGCGTTTGAGAACCCATGAGATAAATTCGACGGCATCATCTTTCGCAAGCAGTCCCAGATCTTCAATAGTTATATCTTTGATATCCTTATTTTTAAAATAGGAATTGTTTTCATGCAGATAATTCAGAAAAATACTCATTTTATAGGCATAATCATATTGCGTTTTCTCGGTAAGCCTTAATGACCGCTCATTTCTTGCCTTTGTACAGAAGGGTGGGAGAGTAGTCAACAGTTCATCTGTTTTTTGCTTATATATGAGATAAGTTTCATTTTTGTAATCAACTGACATTTTGTTCCTCTGCTTTCTTAATTTGCAATGCTGTATTTTCTGGTGACATAATATTTTTCCGGATATTGGTAAATATCCTGAATGGCAGGAGAGTTGTCATACGTGATGATCATATCGTTGTATGGAAATGACTTGTATAATTCATCCAGTAAAAATGCAAGTTCTACATGCTGATCCTCTGTATAATAACAATGATATAGAGAACTTCCTTTTTCATAATACGGAGGATCGATGAATAACGTTGCATCCGGGAGCCAGTAATATTCCTGAATGAAATCACATGCATCCATTCCGAATACGTGGATATGATCTGATTTTGCGTGTATCTCATCAATCCGTTTGCACAATGTTTTAGGATTCCACCTTGCAGATGGAATGGACATGGAATTTGCATAAGGGATCCCTGAAAAAGCCATTCGGTTAACAATCAGGGCATTCCATGCCGCTTCATACATATCGGAAGTGGTATAATCATGCAAAAGATTTGTCTTTGCTTTGTCAAATGCCTTTTGTGACGGCGTAAACGTCCGAATTTTGGATTTTAGCAGATCAGGCATATATTTTATCATATGGTACAAGGAATATATCCCAAAATCGGCATCATTGAGCCACAGTTCATGCACTTTATCTGCAAGTAACAAGGATATGCCTACGGATGCACCTCCGGCAAATGGCTCAATAAAATTCTCCATATGATCCGATCGGCAATTTTCATAGATAAGACCTGTCAGTCTGGATTTTCCGCCGGGATACCGAAGCAGGGAAACATTTGTCTTAAATGGTGCTGAAATACAATGCAGCGAATTGTTTATGGCAAAAGGCGTTTCAAGGAAAAGCCTGTATCCGGGTTTAAAAGCCCTTTTATTGTCAAACTGGTTAAACCCGTCACAATCCGGACACCAAAAGCCCTTGTGGTTTTTAAAATCTTCATCAAAATCATCCAGTGAATCTGAACTGAATCCACAAAAATGGCATTTATACATGTAATTCCTCTCCAAAATGTAAATATGTAAATAAATGGTTTCTACGTATATTATACAGAAAAAATGGACTTTTGGCAACAAGTAGTCGCATAACATATATTATACGACTACTTAAAGATATATAGGGATAGAAAAAAAGAGCCTCTGATGATTCCAGAGACTCTTTGCTAAATAATTATATTTTCATATTTTTCCCAAATATAAATAAAATTTTAATTTATTTTTATTCGCTCATTTTCCAGATATAATATCCATCATCATTTTTCTCACATGATGCGAATTTGCTTATGTAATCATATATTACATTTTTCTCTGCCTGGCAAAGCAAATCAAATATACAGCGTTCCAACGGTGTATCACTGTACTCAAGATCAAATAAGTTGTCTTTATATATGTTGTGTAACATCACGTAAATGTGAATATTAGCATTTTCATATTCCATTTTTCTAAAATAAATAAAGTCTCTTAAATAGCACATTTCCTCTGAACATGCTCTTGTAAGATTATCGTCCGCTGCACATATGAGATATGTATGCAGTTCATTTCTATTCCTCTGATAATCACTTACATTCTAATGTTTGAGTTTGCAAATTTTCCATACTTTTGTATAGCCAAGTATGCGTGTTCTTCGTCTCTGTCCATATCTCTTGTTTTGACATATCCTATACTTGGAACAAAATCTTGCCAAAACCATTTATTATTTTCGCATTTTGCTAATCCGCCTTTGCTTCCTTTAATAATTTCATATTCTGGATTTATCACTCTTTTTCATGTAAATTCCTCCGTTTGATATTTAGATAAGCACACATCACGGCAAATTCATTTGCTATTGTAATTGTATCACAATGACTGTATCTTGGACAGCGCTTTTCGCATTTGTCTAATCTATAATAACTTATATTCTGTTTTCTTGTTCAGTTGTTAAATTTGCCATTTGATTTTCCTCCTAGCTTTCTCCTGCTTTGCAGGTAATAAAAAAAGACCAACCATTATAAGGTCAGTCTTTTTTGTTTGAATAATTTTATTGTTTACTTACTTAGTATATCATAAATATAAATACTAAGCAAATAAATAATATTACATACAAGCAATTATATAATCCGCTTTTGCGTGTATGTATGTTGTTATTTTTTTTACATAATCATCGATGGCTTCCTCAAATCGACAATCAAGCCATCTTTGTTTTTTCTCCATAGCATATTCTGCTTCATAATATGCTATGGCTTTTTTGCTTTTTTCATCGTTTTCTGTGACATCTAATAAAATGCCTTCTTTGAGCATTTTTTCAAAATCAAGATAGACAAAAATATCTAAAATATTGCTATTCTCCATGTCGAATGCATAAAAATCCCACATTTGAATTTTACCAGAAGATAAATCTACGTTACCCTCTAGTAAATGCCCCTTTAAAAAAGAAGTAGAGAATTCACTAACCCCAACAGATTTATCTTCATCCAGATAGGTTGTAAACCCGTCTGAATGAAAATCTTTGCATATTAAGTATTTTTTTGTTATACTGTCGTTCATTTTTTCCAGTTCATTTAATGATTTCATATTTTCCTCCTATTATAACTCGTCGGTTATTTTGTCGATGAGCACTTCCCCCTCTTCCAACAAATCCGTTGATAATAATTCCTTAACTTTTCTAAGTGTTTCTAAGCTGTATTTTCCTGCTGCCGAGACAGATAAAGTACCTAACCAGAGGGCTAAGTCTTCTTTTTCGATGTACTGTTCTGCTGCTTCTCTTGTCATAAATAATTGGGATCTTTCGCCATAATTACTTGCTTCATACAAGTATTCGGCATTCCAGTTTTGAAATTTTTTTTCAAAAGGGCCATTATTAATGGTTACATATTTTCTTCCAACGGATCCAATTTTGACTTCGCTTATTACTGGATCCTCGTTTCTGCCATGATTCATAGTCAGAATCACAGCAGGATCATTCGTTTTGAAATCTTTGATAGTTAACATATTTTTCTCTCCTTATTTAGTGCTGAGCAAAAATTCCTTCGAATCTTCACTCAGCAATGAAAATTTGCTATAAATCAATTCTGATACAGAAAAAAGTGTCTTTATCCTTTTTCTGCTTGGTAGAGCATGATTTTACTTTACAAGTGTCACAGTTTATATTTCGTAGATCGTAACGTCTCTGCCCCACTTTACCATAATAAGCTTCTCTCACATATACGTTGGAGAACGTTTTCAAAATATGGTCTTTTATGAGAGTGTGTGTGATCATATATGCAGTGCCAACAGATGTACCTTTTAATTCCTTTTGTATATCCATTAATTCCCTGACGAATTCTTTTTGTGGGCATTTGCTATCATTATGTAAAATAAATGATTTTTGGCAGATCCATATACACTTCGGGCGAATTACACTATAGAAACAATACAAATATTTTCTTCCTTTGTTATTGCGACAGGTTTTGATTCCAGCAATAGCAAATAAAATAAAGGCAATTGCTTCCATGATTGATAATAACGGAGAAAGGTTAGGAAGGTTAGAAATAAATGCCGCTGTCACAAAAATGAATAAAATTACTTCCGGTGACAAGATATAAGGGATTGCGCTAATTTTGTTTTTTAAGTGTTCGATAGGTTTTTTTTCAAGTTTTAACATGATAGTTTCCTCCTAATAGTTAATTATTTTTTATAGTTTCAGTATTAAATATGGACGAGTCAATTACAAAGAAAACCATAAACATTAAATGAATGATACATTCATAATTTTCTTTGCTTTTATGGCAGATTCATACCAGTGAATACTGTCATCGCTGGTATATTCTTCTTCCAGAAAATTTACTGCTTCTTCCATAGATGATTGTTCAGATTTCATGATCGTATCCAGTAACCATTCCTTTGGAACAGTGAACGTTGCTTTCTCAAAGTCAGGCTCAATATCTATATCAAATAAAAAATATTCAGAACATACTGAAAAAAGCAAGTGTTTCTTTGCTAGTGTGGTGATTCATTACCGCTTCATTTAAAATTAATCTGCGGACAGAATTTTTATTATCTGGTGTTTTACTCATGTGAATTATTCCTTTCTACTATAATCATTTTAGTGCGACCAAGATACCATTTTTTAAAATATCATAATCGCAGCTTACTTTTTTCGTATATTTTTCTGCAGTTTTTTCATCAAAAAAACATGACAACATATATACTGGGTTTGTACGTCTCAGGCGCAAGCTATAAGACCTGTCCTTCCATGAAATGATCTGTCTTTCCAAAGAAAAATATGTTGGAAACAGATTTTTCCAATAATAAAGGCATTCATTGATGTTGTCATATTTTCGGGCTTTACTTTTATCTTGACATCTTTGATAAGGCACGTATTGGATATGCTCATCGTTTTCAGTAGAAAACAGATATACCGCATCCATATCTATATCAAAGTGTAAAGAAAGCCGGTTTGAAATCCGTGCCAGTGTTTCGATCCGCCAGTCCCATTTGATATGGGTATCAGATTCGAATTTCTGAATATTTTCTGGCGAGGCAATAGAACTGTGAAAAAATTTTAAATTTTCCATAAAAACCTCCTGTTTGCTTTATATAATCGCTGCGAACGCAACGTTGTTTAGATAGAATTTATGATCAAGCCTATAAATGGGCATAAAAAAAGGAACGGCAGCCGTTCCAGATAATAAAAGACCACAGATAAAATACCTATGGTCATAATAATTTTTATTATAGTTTGTTTTATTAATAATGCAATTTTAGCACAATTCTTGTCGAAATGCAATAATTCCAATCTCCAAAAGAAATTCTTATTTCTGCTTAATTCGAATTTTGTATTTTTCAACTCATGTCAAATGCAAAATCATATTCCATACATTCAACAATTTCATCTTCGGTGAAATCAAGGGCTTTCATTTCCCTTAATATAATATTTTCGAAATCATCTTCATCTTCAATTAATCCAATAAGATAATTGATAAGGTATTTCAGTTTCTTGCCATGTTTTTTATAATCCGCTAACTGTTTTCGTGTAGCCTCTGTTACCATTTTGCATATCTCCTTTACACTATGTCACTAAAAAATCTCGTATAATTGATCTTTATTCCGTTCAGTATCAGATAAATTCAAATAATTCGTGTTCACATGGAACATATAATTTTTCATTTTCAACACACCGAAATAAATCTAACTGACTATCGCAACTTGCTTCATAAAATTTTTTCCAACTGTAGTCGTTTTTTTTCCAATCTACTTTGTAATCACACATTCCAAGTTCTCTATCACTTTTAATGTGTTTAGAAAAAGTACATATATCTTTCTTTTCGCTTTCTCTTAATTTGCGCTCTGGCTCAAAATGATAGCCATTATATTCAAACATAATATTTTCCTCCGTTTTCTTGTAATTATATCACGTACTTTGTCTTTCTATAAGGCTAATAGTGATTCATAATAACCAATTTCCAAATCATCAAGTCCATTCTCTTCTGCAGATTTAGAATCTTTAAGAATATTAAAAATTAAGTCTATGGTCATATCCAATGTATATGCTTTCCAATATTCTTCTTTTGTTAAACTATCATCTTCTGAACCAATAAAATAAAAAGCCATATCTCCGATTTTGCAACAGATGCCTAAACATCCGCCATACTCTTCTTCAATTGAAATAGTTCCATTTTCAAAACCATTTTTTATCATGTCTCTTGTAATCATATTTTACCTCTTTCTAATACATAAATTATTGATTGCTCGGTTTGATAAAAGTTTATTTGGGCAGTTCAGATTTTCTTAAAATGTCTCTTTCTTTCATCAGGATCTTCCCCAGCATATTTTCACCGGTTCCATTAACAGTGCCCCAAAATTTGTCACCCCACTGGTTGCCTTCTTCCAGATATGCATTACCGGTGGCAATCAGTTTCTGCGCGAGATCATAGTGCTGCATAAATTTACAGTGTATGATCTCTTCCATTTTGGAAATCTTAATATCTTCCCAATCAGATCTTAATATAACCTTTTTCCCCTGACGTTTTGCGTCTTTTGGAGAAAGTACTGAGAAAACTTTTTTTTCTTCTTCTGATGTACATTTTTGCGCTTGAAAAGCAGCTTCGGTATTATGATACGATATTCCTTCGTATATAATTGGAGCATCATAAAAATTACTGAGAAAGAAATAATTTCCACGGAAAGAAAGAATTTTTTCTTCGCATTCCGGCTTTTTGTTTTCAGAAACTTTGCTGCACATCAATTTGTCTGGATGAACGCAATGAAAACGCTCATCTAATATCACGGAAATTTCTGGGTAAACGGTATCCCATGACAGGTTGCCACATCCACAGCCGGGTGCAGGTAAATATATATCATACAGATGATATTTATCTGCATACCAGATTAATTCATTGCAGCTTCGCTTTATTAATTGAATATCGGAATTATTTTTCCAATGTTCTTTTGTAGGCATAGTGACGATATAGTAATCCATATCAACTTTCTTGTCGTGCCAAGCACCCAAAAAGAAGGAATGATTACCATGTTTTTTTATTAATACTCCAAGTTCATCTGCGATGGTATGTTTCTGGTAAATCATAGATACTACTGGAGTTAGATTATCATTTGCATATTTTGCAATTCCACTTCCCATTACGGCTTGCCCGTCACTTCTTACAACTCCATTTGTTGTTATGACTATAGTAGGCAACCCTTGTGAAAAGATTGTTTTGGCATATAAAAAAATGTTTCCGTTATATATTTCTTCTTTCATTTTCTAATTTCCTTTCTATATATGGAGAAGCAGGAAAGCTTGTACAACTTTCCTACTTATTTTTTTATTCATAGAGCGATAAAATCGCCGAAAGAGCTAATAGCCAATATTCCGGGGGCATAATACATTCCAGAACCAAGTTCCAGTTGTTTGTTGTCTTTTGCATTAAATTCTTTTTTCTTTCTTCATAATATTGTTCTCCTATTCATTCATTAAAATTTTTTTGATGTGTTCAACCTCGATCTGCCTTTCAGGCTGCATTAGGTTTAAATAATTGGCAGCCTCTTCTATGTTGTCATATATCGGATTTTCCGGTTCAAGCCAATATGTAATGCCTTCAGAAGTTTTCATAATAATGTGATCTTCATTTACTTCTGTAATAATGCCTTTTTCTATTTTTTGACCGTCAAATTCTGAAATAGCATAGAAAACTGTCTGACCAGGTTTAAAAATTTTCATGATTTTCCTCCTCTTAGTTAAATATGGTATTTATGCAAAGCAAATAGCACAGATTTTATGTTCCTTTACTGCTTCTTCGTACCAGCAGATACTATCATCACTGGTATATTCATTTTGAAGAAAGTCTTCGGCAGCAACAAAAGACTGAAGCTGTTCAGATTTTGAGATTAAATGTAACAGCCAGAATTTAGGAACTGTCACTAAGACTTCATCAAAATCTGTTTCCATTTCTGTTTCAGTATTTGCATTGAAAGAAAAATAGCCATCACAAACTGAAAACTGGACAGTTTCTTCCGGTGACTCATTTATAGGGGTTGTATCCAATACATATTGTCTTGCCTCATTTAGTATTGGTTCATGATTACTTGTTCTGTCTTTTTCAAGATACCAAAGGAACAAGATCCGTTTCTCTTGTTCAGATATAAAGCCATTTTCAGCGAGACAATCTAAGTAGCCTCTTAACATCCCTTTGTATCGGACAAGAAACTCATTATTTGAATTAATACATTGTGATCGGGCTTTTTCAATAAAATATGATGTGTTTTCCAAATAATGTTTTTGTTTGTTGTTTAATTTTTTTAATGTTTCTTTTGTCATAATGTTTCTCCTTATCAATTATTGATTTTTATGCCATTTTTTAATATTTCATAGGCACAGTTTGTCTTTTTAGCATACTTCTCTGCTACTCTCTCACTCTCAAAGCAGGAAAGCATATAAACATCTTTTTTACGATTACGGTGTATCAGTAGACTATATGTTCTGCTTTTCCAGAGATCAATGTTTTTTCCAAGCGAAAAATAAGTCGGAAATAGATTTTTCCAGTAATCAAGACACTCATTTATATTGTCATAGCGTCTTGCTTGTGACTTATTGCTGCATTTTTGATATGGTGTCCATATCTTTTTTTGTTCTGGAATCGGTGTAAACAGATATACTGCATCTGTTTCAATGTCAAAGCACATGCCCAGACGAACCGCAATATGTGCAAGTGTCTCAATTCTCCAATCCCATTCAATATGAGTTGTTGTTTCAAATAATTTCATGTTATCTTCGGATGCGATTCTGTTCCGGAAATAATTTTTTTCATTCATTTGTATTTCTCCTTTATTATTGATTATGTAAGCACTGCAACGCAATGTTATTTAGATTAGAATTTATATAAAACCCGTTAATTGGGTATAAAAAAAAGGAACGGCATCCGTTCCAGATAATAAAAAAGCCACAGACGTAAATCTGTGGTTATAATTATGCTTTTATTAGATTTGTTTATTTTATGCAAGTATATTATCATTTTTTATGAACAATTGCAATAAATTAAGATATCTTTTTGAAATCAAAAAAAATGGAACCGGTGATACCGGTTCCAGACAAAATCATTTTAGAATAGATCACTATGAGTTCCCGTTCTGGTCAGATAGAGATATAATTCTTCTTCATAAATTTCATATATTAACAGCCAGTCCGGTGTAATGTGACATTCTCTACAATTTGCGTAATTGCCAGATAAATTGTGATCTTTATTCTTTGGTGGAAGTGATTCTCCATTAGATAATTTTTTAATAACAGCTTTCAATAAGTTCATGTCGTATCCACGCTTTTGAAGGCGTTTAAGATCCTTTTGGAACTTATTGGTTGGCTTTATGATATATCTCACGAAAGCATATCCTCCATCATTTTATCAATATCGGTATAAGACTTTCCCAAAGAAGGGTTTTTCTTCATTTCTTCTACTTCTCTAATAGCTGCCAATGTTTCTGAATTTGGAACTTCTCTTGATATTTCAAAAGGAATCCCCTGCTCCCGAACGGCCTGTTTGACAAATATTGTGAATGCTGTTGTCAGATTCATTCCAAGGTCATTAAATAATTCGTCTGCCTGTTTCTTTAGAGCATCGTCCATTCTGAATGATACAGTTGCCATGAAATCACCTGTCTTTCTATTATATTATGTTCACCTATTATATTATAATTATACGTTTTTAGTAGTACACTGTCAAGTTACTGTATTAACCATGTATACAATTTGATGTGTATAGAAAATTTTTTATAGGATTTTTAATCGAGAACATTTCCATCTTTATCTTCTGTTCTATCGTATTCCCAATCTCCAGCACCGTCTTCCACAAACTCACCACTATCGGTATTTTCCGCAATCTCTTTTGCTTCTTCCAAGGAATTTGCTTCGACGTCTAAATACAAATAATCTGTTGACTTATACATTACTCTATATTTCATAATTATCACACGTTTCCTTTCATAGAAAAAAGTATATCAAATAATATTTTTTTTGCAACAAACATAGAAATGTTGTTGAGCTTTTTCAGCTCAACATACACTCCATTCATAGTTTCATTTGTTATTCTCTCATTGCTGCAGTACAACTAGCAACTCCTCCATAATTAAAAGTATTACTGTTATATGATGTTTTTTCAATACCATCCGGCGAAGGTTCAAAGCCTATGTTTAAAGCAAATATCCTTTCACCAAAGTGATATACGTTATTTTTGTCAGTTACTGTGCCAGTTTCTTTGACGTCTCTTACAAATGCTTTATGACCGTGAAACCAGATTTTATCTCCCTTTTTCAATTCATCATATCTTTTTAGTATCATAAATACCTCGCTTTCATAATACAATTCTAAGTGAAACACTTATTTCTTATCTTAGTTTCCTTTGATTTTTTTTAAAGCGTAGTTGTATAACATTTCTGTTTCTGTTTCATTCAAGTCAACCATAATAGGACTGTCTTCCCTTCCACCAAAATCCCATACAGAGAAGTAAATTCCTTCACGTTCTTTTGTGTTATGATTGAAATGTACAAAACACATAATATATTCTGTATCATAATCTATATTGCATTCCAATTTTTTAATTCCATTATGTTTTACCTCAAATTCCACAGAATCAACTCTTGTTTCTTTATTGTCCTCTGTGTATGGTGTATGAGTTCTAAGCCAATTAATATTTATAATTGCAGACTCTTCTACTATGTTTTCTCTTTGAATATCCATATTATTCATTCCTTTCCAATTTTCAAACTTCTTCCTTTTCTAATTTCCTTTCTATATATGGAGAAGCAGGAAAGATTGTACAACTTTCCTGCTTATTTTTTTATTCATAGAGCGATATATACTTTTCGATTGCGTCAGCCAGCCGTTTAAAATCAGACGGTTTCGGGATTACATGTGAATAACTTTCAGAAAAGTACCATCTTCCGCCATCAATATGCGGTGACCACTGCGGCGCACCGGGCGTTGTACATGTTTTTGAAAAATAATTTTCAAATGGTAGTTCTACACGGTCCACATTTCCGAGAGTTTTATTGATTACCTGTGCTTCCACTGCATTAGCGTTGCAGTATACGCAGATATTGTTTCCGTTTGCCAGACCGAATTTCCGAGAGTTTTAATTTTCATCTTTATTTCCCCCATTTTTTAAGTCACAACAATTATTCAAGGTTTCATGGATATTTCCCTCTCCATCTACAACACCCTCAACTATCCATCCGCACTCTCTGCAGGTACGTTTGAATGATATGTCTTCTATGTTTAAGATGCTTCCATTTCCAATCTTATCAGAGCCACAAACCGGGCATCGTCCATATTTTTCTATTATTTTTATCGTTACTGCTACTTTCATAAATTTTCTCCTTAAGAAAGTTACCGCCAGCATGAAACCGACGGTAACAAAATTTTGATCGTTATATTGCTTTTGCTTTCTCCTGCTCCTGCTTTACAGCTTTAGCCATGGAGATAAACGACATTATGCACTGCATAAGATCGGTACAATCCTCCTGATATGGTCTAAGCTCCAAAGCCGGAAGTTCAAAAAGCTTTTTCTTATTGACAAACAAAGAAATGTCATTAAGCTTTTTCAGCTCATGATATACAGTATTCAGGTGTTCATTGCGGTGTTCAATAAGAAGCTGCCTCTTATCACCAACGTGGTAATATCTCGGTCGTTCTATTTGAACCGCCTTTTCCTGAAAAATATTTGCCTTTTTCACATTTCTGATGATGGAATACAATGTTTCCTCTCTGTCATCGTATTCCATTGCTTTAAATACATTAAATAATTCGCTCATAAGTCCTCCTAATCTGGCAGCCTGAATAATTTCAGAATATTGCCAACTTAGTCGGATCAATATGCTGAAAGCTGTTTCTCATCCGGCTGTCGAACGATTTTATATGTTTTTTCATTTTTGTTTATCTCAATGACGATGTCATCAAGGATAGTTGAACGGTTTTTATCCCGAAGCGTAGGTTCCAGCGTGACTTTGATACTATTTTCTGATTCTTCGACATCTTTCGTATCAAGGTCAAAATCCCATCGTCCATTCACGTGGCCGGTAGAATTTATTTTCTCCGGTTTTGTTTCTCCATCTCTGGTATACACCTTCAATTTCAGAAAATTTCCACGATCTGTTATCTGTTCAAAATAAACAGCAACATTTCCCTCTGTAAGAAGTGTACTGATTCTTGGAAAACCGTATAATTCAGTTACAGCGTTCTCATCATGCACCATCCCTGCAATCTGAATATCTGGATTATTCTGTATGAGTTCCTCAATCTCATACTTGCTATAAGCCTGCTCTAACATCAGATCCGTGTTTAATAAGAATACTTTGTCATTATCCTGCATTTTTACTTTATTCATGCGGTAATAATGAGTAAAATCACATGTGTGTCCTACTACATACAAATGTTCCTCTGGAATGTAAACATCTCCAAGGCATAAAACACAGTCTGCTGTCTCAACTTCCCATCCTTTTTCATCGCTGTCGAAATTGTAATAACTGTCTGCGATGGTACGTGTAAGTTTCAGTTCATTTCCGAACATATAGGCAACTTTCATGCCTTTTTTAATCTCTCTAAATTCTTCATATTTTGCGATATGCATAATCATCCTCCTAATATTTCATGACTTTGTAGCTGCAGTATGTTCCATCATATGTATAGTGCAATATGATTTCACCTTCCTGTTTTGTTTCATTTTTATCAATGGAAAGACCAACCTCACAGTCATTTTCCATTGAAGTTATCTCTGATTCATTGATTGCCATATCCTTTGCGGCTTTCCATGCATCCTCAAAAGAACAGAACTTCTGATCAGCTTCTTCGTCTCCCCATGAATAACTTATCTTTAAAAGCCACAGAGGAACTTCGATAACCGGCTGACCGGGTTTGACAGTGTTCGTTTTTCTGATTCCTGCATAAAGGCAATCAGGTCTGGTAGATTTAAAGAATTTTTCTGCTAGCTCTTCACTTTCTGCAATGTAAATGTTCGCTTGTGGAACATTATTCTTTACATAAGAAATTTCATATTTGTTTTCCATGTTTTTTCCCTTCTTTTTTCTTTACGTTTTTATTTGATCGCACTATATCTCTGTGCGTAATTTAGATAAAAATTTATATAAAGCCTTAAAGGCACAAAAAAAGAACGCATATGCGTTCTTGATAATAAAAAAGACCACGAAAACATATTCTCGTGGTTTGATCTATATTTTATTTTATAAATTTTATTTATGTGATGAGTATAGCATATGCATTTATTTCTGTCAAAAAACTTATTTTCGTAATCTGTCGTATTTAATTATGATCGAATGATATTAAAAATCTGTCAAAATTAATTATGATAGGTTTACATGGAATGTCAGTTATGATATAATAAATATATATCAATAAATTGAATTAAATAGTGAATCGAGGGTTATATGGATAAAATAGTTGATGTGGATAGAATGGTTGCCATTGAGCTTCTGCAAAAAAATGAACTTGGAGATAATTCCAAAGACAAATTAAATAATTTTGAAACGAAACGAGCTGAGAAAGAATTTGTAAAAATGGAAAATGATATTCGAAGACTTTTTGGTTGTCATTAATAAGGATTTTTCCTTATATTCTTCCATAAAAATACACCTTGTACTGTGATACTATAAAAGTCACAATACAAGGTGTAATTTTTTAATCTTTATATACTTCCCAATGTTTAAAATGCTTTATGCATTTAAAACGCAGTCCATCCGCTGGTTCATAATAGCAGACTTGAAAAGGGAAAATTTCATATAATCTTTTTAAAAGTTTTTTCATGCCTCTTTGTACCTCTTTTCGCCTATTATCTGAACTCAATTTTGTCACTCACGATAATCGATCACCGGCTCTCCGCAAATACATTCATCCATTGCTTCGATGACTTTATTTAAGGCGACTAAGTATGCACGATAGTTTGGTGCGTATACTAAATTTTGTGTACCTTCATAGTAAACATTTTTGCCATCATTTGTCAGCACACCTGTAATCGTATATTCACCATCTTGTAATGTATCCATCTGATCCTGCAGCAACTGTCCAAGTTTGTTCATGTTTCCTAAGAATAATGATGAGAATGGGATCCTAAAATGGATACCACTTTCGTTTTCCGTAAAGGTTGACTTAATCAGTGTATCCTCTGATTTCTCTGCATTCTCTTCGAACAAGTTTTGAACATAAGTGCTGCTATATAATGTTTCAAAATCTGATACATGTGCTGCATATTCGATTGTTCCTGTAGACAGGCCAAGATCTGCCATCAGATTCGAGATACTGTTTTCAGTCAGCTTTTTCATATATGGATAGAAGGCGCCTTTTATAACGACGCCGGCTTCTCCACCATCAGGACATCCACAAGACCGATTATAAACAGCGATAGCAGGTTCTCCGCTTATCTTTGTATCTCCTGGCTTCATTAAATGCTGTCTAATAAACGGCATTGCTTTCAGCATGGCAGACTCTGGTGTTAAATGGGCGGTGCTGTCATATCCGGGATTTACGCCTAACATTACCGACCAGCTTATCATTGTGTTATTTGTGATTTTTGATGTATTCATATTTTTATTTCCTTCCGGTATTTTCCCTATTAGGTTCTTTCTGGTTTTATATCAACCATCTTAAACCGAGTGTTATCCTTTTTACATCAAATACCCAACTTTTTGCAAGATAATCGTTTATATTGGTTTCCATTGACTGTGATATTTTTTCTTCCAAATACATGCTACATTTAAAAAAATAGCTGCTTAATTTGGAACAAATTTCCATTTTTTCATACCACATATTTGCTGTATCGGAATCACAAATGTACAGATTTTTCCACTTATCGAAATGATCATTCCAGATTTTTTTAAAATAACGCCAGAAAAAGAAACATATTTTTGATAAAAGGCGGTAAAACTTTTCATCTAGAGGGCAGATCGTTAATCTGCTATAAATCTTTTGTAATGGTCTGATTGGTATGAATGTAATATAGGCAAATAAATATCCGATCAGTATTATTGCAAGTTGAGGATTTTCTTTAAAAGTATTAATTGCCATACATTTCTCACATAGCAGTTTATTTCCACACTTGAAATAATAATTCTTGTATCCATATTCGTCTTTACTGTTATCCACTGGTTTTTTACAGCAATCGCAGGTAGGTTTGACAAGCCTTATTTTCAATCCGTCCTGAATAGCTTTTTCGCGTTTTTTATTTATTGCAAGTTCTATAGATTCATATAGATTCATTGTGTACCTCTTTTCTTCTAAAAAATGTTTTTAGTTAATTGTATTTACAGCAAAATCATTTTTTATTATGACATTTGATCAATTTATCCATTTTGTCAAACTGATCTTTTGGATAATATTTAACATTATCCTTAAAGCGGGATTTTGCCATTTCCTTTGCATATGCTAAGCCTTTATTGGTCCAAATCTGTTCAAAATGGTATTTGACCGGATTTTTTATGAGAAAAACATAACACTTATCTTCCAATGGAGATAATATCTGCTTTACCTCTGATTCAAAATCATAATCATATGTGCCGTAATCGCCGATTGCAAAATCATCAATGGCTTCTGCATCTACAGGCTCCGAAAATATGACATAACCAATTCGGTTTGCCCATGCCAGTCCTTTTCGATAGACCCAGCCACAAGCATCTTCAACTTGTGTATAAATGCACCATCCTTTGCTTTCTGCCAATGCAACTTGATCTTTATTTAATTTATTAATTTCCATGTATTTCATAATTTTTCTCCTTTATTTGTGATTTCCTCCATGAGATGTCTGCCTTAATCGCACCAATGGATGTTAATTTACCGCTTGGGAATGCGTCCTCAACGGATTCCTGAAAAAGTTTTTTATATTTTTTTAAAAATTTATTTCTTCTTGCAGCATATTTCTTGGACACTTCCTTGTAGTTTTCGATTTCATATGCATCGCAATAACCAATTGATGCTAACGCATCATCAATCTGAGTCTCAATAAGCTTGTTCTCATTTACAACCAAAAAGTAGGTTTCAAGGCTGTATTCCGTCTTTATTTTAAAAATTATATTTTTCATTTTTTTCACCTTTAGCATTTATCAAGCTCTAGCAACGTAAGTGACAGAGTTTTCCTTTGCTCTAAGCTCTTTACAGAGTGACTGCCAGAGTTCCGCCAGATCGTTTGCATCTTTTGCATTCAGTTCCGTTTCATCTTCCATTTTCTTATCGTTTACAAATCCGATAAGATATGGGATCGGTTTGGTTGCTCTTTTAACGTTGTTTTTAAATTCCATAATGTTTGCCATGGTTTTTCTCCTTTTCTCTGTGCTATTGCTGCTCTTTTGGTATCTGGGATGAGATATCCGTCCATCCAAAGTCGTCGCAGTAATAATATTTCGTTTCATCTTTTCTTACGATTTCTACAATATCGCTTACGGATAATGAGTGCCCTGTAAAATCAGATGGTCTGTTGATATTGAATTTTACATACAGATCTTCCAGTACTTCATTATCATTCGTATTGCATGGTGTATCTTTGCCATTGAACCTGATCATATCGACCAGCTCTCCGCTGTAACATTTTTGTAATCGTTTATTTCAAATTTCGATTTGGTATCTTGCCAGCCCCTGAAGGAATATTCAGCATCTGTCTGGTAAATGTGGTATTGACTCATAAAGTAAGCTCTCCTTATTTTTATGTTTATAAGATCGCCGGCGCAAACGGCACAGGCGTAATTTAGATTAAATATTTATGATAAAACCCATTTTGGGTATAAAAAAAAGAACGTCAGAGCGTTCACTTTAATAAAAAAGACCACAAAAAAATTTGTGGTCTTAAATACAATTTTATTAGGTATATTTTATTTATATAGTCATATTACCATAAAGTTTTCTCTCTGTCAAAAAAGCGGTCATATAAGGCAGCAATTTCCGGAAGTCGATAAATTTCCTCTTTTGGATGTTCTTTTAGGTAAGACATATAAAATGAGTGTCTTTCCTTATAGTACCATGCTTCCTCCGTCTGCAGACGGTATGTTGACAGATTTCCTTTATATTGTAAAGTAGTGAGTCCGGTTTCATTCGGACTCGACTTCATTCTGTAATTATTGGTTGATGCAAAATACTCGACAGCCTCCCTTTTATTGCATTCAACATTTCTAAGCCAAGTAGAATGTTTGAATGGCTGGGCTAAGACAAACGGTTTTGCCTCAAATATATCTGAACAGGTGTCGGCACCAGTAAAAGACGGGATGATATCCCAAGGGGTGACGAATCTCTGTTGTTTTTCATTACCAAGTATTTTCCATAATGCATTCGGAATCTTTAAAAATTCCTGTGTGGTTGTCCTGCGAATAACTTTCTCATTTTCTTTTACGAAATACCCTTCTTCTTCGCATATGGATGTTACTTGGTTCTTATCATCTATTTGAAACCTGATCTCTGGCGAATCCAGTTCAGGCATTATTTTTTTTATTTCATTAAATGCATTCATTGTAAACTCCGGACAGAATCAGTTTATGCTTTCGCAAGCTGCCCTTCTTAATTTTACACTGTCTCCAGTGTTTTTTTCAACATAAGATTTCCAGTCAACATAAATTCCACTGTCTAGACGAAACATATCAGGAAAATCTTTCCGTTCGGGAAGTTCCATTACCATGCCATTATGTTTTTGAGCGAAGTTTTTATACTTCTGCACGGCATTTTCAAAAGAATCCTCCGGATCGGCTACTTCTTCAAGCGTACAATCTCCATCGTCTTTAAATAAAAGGTTGTCATTTGCAATAGACACGTTGATCTTATAGATGTGTCTGCCGTTTATGGCTTTAGGAAACATGATACTGAAATTTTCCTGCTTTTCAATATCTAGATCTTTCCCTTTATAATGAAATATCTGGTATTCCATGCTTATCCATACTTCTAGGCATTTCTCTCTTTCTCCTAGTGGATATAGCTCATTCTCATTATATGCGCACGATTCTCCCGTCATGCAGTCTGTACACATATAGACAACATTGCGGATTGCAGGAAACGATTTTATTTCCTTTACTGATACTTTTCTTATGCCGCCTTCCGGAGCATATAAAAGCTGTCCAATATGATATTTTGAACTATCTTTTTTAAATAGTTCATCATAATTGATACTCATGCATGAAAGCCTCCTTTCATCAAAGACACACCACAATGCAGGATGCAAAGTGGTGTGTATAGTTTTACTTGTTGACAAAGAAAAAGATCTGCATTTCTTCGCAGTATTCTTTTACGATCGACCATTCATCAGCATCAAATGTGATGGTGACTTTGGTTTTATCTTTGGTTTGAGTTGGCTTATCTGTATCTGCAGGAACGCCGTCATCAAAAGCAGAATTTCCGCCGAGCAGTCCAAAGTCAAAAGCACTTGGAGCAGGTGTAAATCCGTTCGGAAGATCCGAATGTAATGAATGTAATGTGTCAGCAGGTTTATTCTTTGCCAGCTGTTTTTTTTCATCTTCCATACGTTTTAATTCTAATTCCCGCTGCCTTGCTTCTTCCTGACGAGTCCTTTCCTCTTCTGCCTCCCGTTCGGCTTCCAGACGTGCACGTTCCTCAACGGCGGCTTTTCTTTTAGCCTCCTCGATTTCACGCTGCTTCTGCGCCTCAAGTTTTCTTCTGGTTTCCTCCTCGATTCTCTTTCTCAGTTCCTCCTGCTTCTGCTTTTCTGCGATGATATAATTCACGGATGCCATAGCATCAAGTGAATTTTTATACCGCATTAACGCTTCGGACTTGATATCATCCGGGGCATCGATCGATGAGATCGTATTAATGCCCTGTACATAATCATCCACAGCTTTTTTCAGGCCGTCTTTGTAGGCTTTCATGGAAGATGATACATTCTCCCATGAAGCGTCATAAACTTTCTGATATAATTCTTCACGGAACTCTCCGACAGGTTCGGAAATAGTATCATAATATTCTCTGATATTCTTTCTTACTTCTGAACGACGTTCCTCTTCCAAGGTCTTCACCTGGTTATCAATAGCTGTTGCAGCGCTCTCGATTTTAGCCACAAGAGTTTTTACCTCAATCTCAAAATCATCCCATGGTTTTGAGAAGATCTTTTTCTGTTTTTTCCTTTCCGTTTCAAGAGCAGCAATTGCCTTATTGCAATCGGCTCTATCTTTTTTCATCATCTTGATGCGGTCTTCTCTGGTCCCTGCGTAGGTCGTATTCTTCAGATCGGAGACTACTTTGTCAACGGATTTTTCAATCATTGATAAGTTACTCTTAATGACACCAAGAGACATTTTCATAGTTACGTTTGTGTCGATTTTGTTTTCTTCTACGATAATTGCTGTGTTTTCCATAATTTTTTCTCCATTCTTTTAACTGATTTATTTAGTGTATTTGATCACACGCAACAACAGTACGTGTGTAATTTAGATTAAAAATTTATATAAAGCCTTATTTTAAGGCATAAAAAAAAAGAACGCTACAAGGCGTTCTTATTAAATAAAAAGACCACAGATATATAATCTGTGGTCTTTGAATCAAATTTTATTAAGTAATTTTATTTATGCTGTTATGATAGCATAATAATATTTTTTTGTCAAAAAAACCTATGAAATCATTTCAACATATTTTTATCGAAAATCTGAAATGTAGCTTGATGGATATATAATGCTTTTCCATCAATCATAAGTTTTGTTGTTTTGGGAAGATCTTGGCAGACTTCCCAGTATACTTTATCTCCTGAATATGCACAGATTAGATTCCCCCACTCTGATTGAACCACAATTACACGTGGCTTTCCATAATAATTTTTGTACTTGTTGACTATGCCGGCAATCAGTGTATTATCTTCCAGACTTCCATCTGTTGTACTATTAATGATTTCCGGATTTTTAAAGTCAACTTCTGGTGTTAATCCATCTTCAGCAAAAATAATTGTGCTTCCACAGCTTTCTACTTCATTTCCATCAATAGTTATTGTCACAACGCTGGATAAGGTTTTTGTATACCCCCCAGCCCCCATCGGAACTGTATTGTGGCTCTTTGACAATGTTCGCTGACAGATTGATTTTTTGACCTGTCATATCCATGAATTTTTCACCTTCATTGGTATAAAAGGATGCAAGGTATGTATTACCGGTAATGGAACCATTTAATTCATTTACTTCGCTACCGACATATGCGCATCCAGAAAAACTTATTGTTATTAGCATTAAAATGGATAAAATCAAAGTTACATTCTTTTTATTTTTCATTTTGTTTATTCTCCTATAATTCATTTTTACCAGCATTCTTCCTCATCCTCGCTTTCTTCCCATCCCTGATATGGATCGGATTTAGATGGATTTGCACTGGAATAACTCATTTCTACTGAAGTAATTTTAATTGGAAATTTCAATGCAAAATTATCTTCATCCTCGCATGCGATGTCTATTCCAATTATGCGGAGAAAATCTTTTCCGTATTTTTGTTTCATGATCTCATCTGGTGTATCCGCTTTAAAGTCGCAGAGCATTTGTGATTCCCTGTGATATCTTTCTTTGGCTATTTCATAGCACTTGTTCTTTTCCTCCTTGTCAGCCTTTTCTATATCATCGTCATTTGCCCCTTTTTTTCGAAGTTCTTCTTTTTCAAAATCCCAGAGACCGTCGAAATCACTTAATTCCGGTTCTTTCACGGCACTGGTATTGAGGGGCATGTTCTTTCGATTCCATAAAGCTACAAGTTCATAAACGTCATAATTTCCAAAATGACCGTAACCGTCGTAGCATGTTTCTAAAATGTATTTTCCGTATTCTTCCTGATATGGTTCAGGTATCAGAAGGTACGCATTCGCTTCCTTGTTATCAACTAATTGTTTATTTGTATCACTATATAACCAGCTAAATTGTCCCATTTTTTCTCCTTTATTAAAATTAAAAAGCAAATGATATTTGCTTCGAATCAACGTTTGCTTTTTTCTGTTCCGATTTATTTAAACTACGAACATATTTTTCATGGTCTTTATTTTCCCTTATGATAAGCAGTCCTTCTGCACTCATTTGGTCAATAAGTTTCATAATATGTTCAATAGTTTGCCCGGAGCCAAAATTGGTGCCGTCATTGATACCAAGTCTTTTCAGTCTGAATCTTCCGGCAATATCCCGGCAGACATCAAATACGTTATAGTATTTCGTAGTTCTGGTAGTGTGACATGCATCAAATAATGCCTGTTTGATTTCTGTGTCTTTGCTTGTTAAAAATTCTTCGTATTCTTCATCCGTGATTTCATATACAGTGGCATATAAATTAACCCATCTTAAAGAAGAGTATTTCATGCTGCTGACAGCTTCAGCTATTTTCTTAACATCATTTTTTAATATGATACCGCTGATCTGTTGTGGATGTGCATATAAGTAAGCACGTTTATCTTTTCCATTTTCAACCGAATATCCACTGTCTTCTAAAATGCCAAATGATGATATTAGATTACTTGCTTCTTTGGACCATAAATTCTGCATTTCCTTAGACTCAAAACTGCAATCTGCGTCATAGGAAGGTGTGTCAATATTAAAGTACACATTGACATATTCATTCCCATAATCAAAGTCCGGATCCCAGTTATTTGTCAGATGATGATCCGCTCCATAATCGTTTCCTGTTCCATATTGATGATATAATATATTCATAGTTTTCCCTTCATTTTTCCTTATTTTTTCTCGATTGTGACAGAGTAATATCTGCCATCGTCCTTAATCGATATATTTGGACAGTAGGTGTGAACCGCCATAAGAATACTTTTTACAAATTGCTTAAGGGCTTTTTCTGGTGCCGTTTTCTTTAGGCAATTTGCGTCTTGAATATATGGCAGACAGTCCATACCGCCTTTTGCCATTATAAAACTGGTTTCTTCTAAAAAGTCCTCAAAATCAAGCGACTTATAAATTCTGTGAAATTCCACATGCATAATGTTTCCTCCATTTTCTTGCGACATTACCAGGGAAATGATTTCCCAAGTAATGTCGCTTTTTGTGTTTAGTAAATTGAAAATGTAAGCTGATTATTTTTATCTACATAGATTTCACTTAGAAATTGCTTGTAATTGACCCCTTTCACATCATAAGATTCCCTAAACAACTGAATGATATATGCACGTTGATTTGGAGTAGCTAAAGCCAGATCCTGTTCGATTCGTGCAACATCATTAATATAAGGACATCCAATACACCCTGACCGATGTACTTTATGATACAAATTAGGTTCGTCAATATTGTATACCTTGTATATGGCATCAACGGCAATATCCGGAAAATCATAAATAGGTGAGAACTTGCCGCTTTTTGCAAGGCATGTCTGATATGCGCCCTGTCTGTTAATGCTTTCAGCAGTTCTTACTCCAATAATAGCCATTTTCCCACTTTCTTTTTCATATTTTGCAAGGGTGTTTTCTTTTGTCTGTATGCAGCACTCATTAGAAATTTTATGTGCGGCTCCAGATAATGTCAGCTCCCTTGCTTTTTTGTTCAAATTGTGTTTGGATGGTGAAGTACCAAGAATCCGTGACATAGTATGTTCGGAACGATTACCTTTTTGGTATCTTTTTATATACTCATCCTGATTTTTTGTAAAGCAAGGGATTCCGTACTTTTCTTTGATCTCTGTGGGTTTAATGTCAGGGATCAGTACTTTGTCAGCATTACGATACATCCTTTGCATGATTTCTTTATGCTCCAGCCGTGTATTTACTGATATTATCGGGATATCATTTGTCTTAAGATGTTCTTTTATAAACCAATAAAGCAAATGACTATCCTTTCCACTGCTGTAGCTTAGATAGTAATTATCAAATTCGATTTTTGTTTCAAACCGAATCTCTAATTTTCGCAGATATAAATCTGCTAATTCTTTCTGTGTTCCAGACCAACTGCAATTTTTGCTCAAAGAGACATTGGCTAACCAACGTTTGCCTCATGACTACGATTAGGATGCTATCATCCCCCAAGTGCTTCGGCATTTAAGTTATCGCAACTCGCCCTCCTAACAACATTATGAGTTAGCAAGTCTCCTTTTGCTGATTTTTGCAGTCTGTAAAGCCCTGCGCCACATAGCGAGGTCAGCTTTGTTGTTGGTCTGAATTGCATGTGTGATCATTTCTTGATATTCTTCGATTTCAATATCAATCTCCGATATTACATCAATTTTTCCCATTAATCTTTTTCCTCCTGTATCAAAGAGATGTTTTTTAACTCTTCTTTTGCTTCGTTAAGCATCTGGATGATTTCATTCCATTGTGATTGATATTTTTCATTTTCTTCCGTAGTCCACCGGTCCGAGCAATCACAATAGTAATGATATTTTTGCCTTTCCCTAATTTCTAATGATGCTATTCTTTCTTCCAGAGTTTTATCTTTTAATAGATTTTCCAAAAAATCTCTGGTTTCCTGATCGAATTTTGCTTTTGACAGGTTTTCTTTAGAAGAAAGTTCGTCTGTAATGGCAGCAAAGTCTATGATTCCGTAACTGATCATAGTTCCATCCACTGCTGAATAAAGCACGTAGAAAAGACCTTCATTACTGTGTCCGTCACTACTTATCATTAATTTTTCACATTATCGCCATAGACGATATCCGAAAGTCGGCCACGGTACGGATTGTCCGAGTAAAACTCTAAGGATTTATCAGAGTTTTCTTCAAATATTAACATCAAATATTTCTTTTTTGTTTTCATAATGCACCTTCCTTTTATTATTATATCTGATCATCTCTATCAATTAGAGATGGAATGTAGATTGAAAATTTATGTAAAGCCTGTATAAAAACAGGCATAAAAAAAAGAACCCTTGAAGCGTTCCTGTTAAATAAAAATACCACGAAAAAATAATTCGTGGCATAAATCTGATTTTTATTGAGTTAATTTTATTTATGTATCAAGTGTATCATATTCTGCAAGTGCTGTCAAAAAACATATTTTCCTTAAATGCTACTATACGTTTGCATATAATGGAAAACGCTATACCATGATAAACATGGTATAGCGAGATTACTATTCGATCATTTTCAGGAAGTCTTCTTCTGAAATAACAGGTATACCCAAATCCTGCGCCTTCTTATTTTTACCGGATGTAGATGTAACATCATTATTGATAAGGTAAGAAGTCTTTGCTGAAACAGAACCGGCGGCTTTGCCACCAAGCGATTCAATGACTTCTACAAGCGCATCACGATTTTCGTAATGATTGAGTTTTCCTGTAATAACAAAAGTCATTCCAGCAAGCACTTCTTCTCTATTATCGCTGCTTGTATCGTCAGGGAGTTTAACTTCTTTTAAAAGATGATAAATTTCAAGATTAATATCGTCTCTATATTCGAGGTCAGCATCATCCATAAATGGAAGGAACCGAAGATAATAATTGCCCCAGTTGAGCAAGGTAGATGATAACACATCTCCAATACCATCAAGAAACGTAAAATCTTTCCGGTTATAAATATCCCAGAAGAATGACATCACATCTTCTTTGTATTGTCTTTGGAAGATTTTTGCCTGTCCTCTTCCAATGTCCGGAATATTAAGGGAACTGATAAAAGGGATAAACTCTGTATGACGAGCATTTTCGGCTGCATTTTCCAGATTTTCATATTTCTTCAGACCGTAGCCATCCAAGTTAACGATCTGTTCCTTATAACGATCCAGATGCCAGAAGTCAGCAAATTCGTTGATAAATCCAAGCTCTACAAATTTACTGATTGTTTTGTCTGAAAAGCCGACAATATTCATCTTTCTTCTGCTCGCAAAGTTCGCAAATTTTCCAACCTTTTTCGCCGGACACTCTGGATTTGGACAATACGCCTGTTCGACATTGTCATTTTTAACTAATATGACCTCGCCACCACAGCAAGGACATGTTGATGGCATTGCCTCATGATCCGTGAGAGGACGTTTGGAATCAAGATTTTCCGCAATCTGCGGTATGATCATGTTGGCCTTATACACGGAAATGCGATCACCAACACGCAGGTACAGACTTTTTAAAATACTTACATTATGTACGGAAGCCCTTGACACATTTGTCCTGAGTAAGTCCACGCTGTCAAATACGGCGACCGGATTGATAAGACCGGTTCTGCTTGCAGACCAGACAATTTCACGAAGCGTTGTCTCTTTCGTTTCATCTTCCCATTTGAAAGCATAGCCTTTCATGATGTTAGGGTTATGTTCCAAGTCTGGAAGCGGATCGGTCCATTTAGCAGCGTTTAAAGCTGTTACAAGACCATCCACAGCAAACTTAAAGGCGGCAACATGCTCTGTCCACATATTCATTGTATTTTCCAATTCTTCAATTGGTACTACCTGATAAGGAACGATATTAAATCCGAGATTCTTCATATAAAGAAGTCGGTCTTCAAATGTGTCCGGCTTATTCTGTACTGCAACCAGATTAAATCCGGTGAACCAGATCTCACGATCCAAAATATCTCCATTTACATGATTGATGGTTGAATTTGCGAGAGATCTTTCGTCTGCATATTCGCCTCCTGTTTCCTGATTAATTCTTTCATATTCTTCATGCGTTATAACACCTTCACCTCTTACAGTAAGTCGTCCTTTGTATGAAATTGTTGATGGAAGTCCTTTTATATAAGGGGCATTAGGCGTAATGTCATAGCCGGTTTCTCCATCACCTCGTGTTGCAAGAAGAATAAGCTTTCCGTTTTCATATGTTGCCTGCATGGTGCTACCGTCAAGTTTCCACATGAGTACGATCTCATTTTTTCCGGAGCCGGCCACACCCTTGGATAATTGTCCGATATATTTTTTTATATCCTGCGTTTTATCTAATGATCTGGCAGGATATTCATGCTTTACAGGCTCTAAACGGCTCTGTTTTTCAATGGCAGCTCCAACTTTAAGCGTTGGTGAATCAGGATAAGTAATGCCAGTTTCTTTTTCCAATGCGATCAGCTGTTTACATTTTAAGTCGTATTCATAATTATTCATAATTGGCTGCTTGTTGTAGTATGCGCTTGATGCGATCTGTAATTTTTCAATAAGTGTTCTCATTTCTTCCAATTTGTTTTCTTTCATGATTTTCCTCCTTGTTATCGGCTGCAAACTGTTGTCTGCAACCATTCATATCTTTTTCTGTATGCTGATATATAATCAAATTTCTTCAATCTCAATACAGAAATCATCAGGATCATATTCGCTACCTTCAATATCCCAATCATTCATGTATTCTTCTTTTGCGACATTGGCAGCTTCCTCAGCTTCACCATAGGATCAAAACTGTCCCCATTCAAAATCTGAACTATCTCTTAACTGACCGCCGTCATAACTGATGATATATTTGTACATATTAATAAGTTCCTCCCTTACAATTTTTCAAATAATATTCTTTGTTTTTCTCATATTCTGCATTAATTTCATCCAATCGCTTTTGTTCCGCAGCATACTCTTCCTGCGTCTCAAATACATCATAATAATGTGTATCACCATCCCATCGGATTTGTACGATTTTATCTTTTTCTTCATCTGTTAAATGATATACTCTGTACATTTTGATCTCCTTGTTTTTAAAAATTACCTAGCTAGTAGGAGGTACCTCCCAACTATCATATCCGTCTCCATCATCAGAGCGTAAGATCCAATTTTTTCAGGACTGCGTTTTTTACAAAACTGCCAATTGCCTGTGTTACCCCGTTTGCTACCATTTGTTGTTTCGCCGAAAGCGAATCGCAAATAAATCGAAAATGTTTATCCAAACCCATAATCGCAGCAGCTTCTGAAACCGATAGAATCCGGTTTTCAGATGGATGTAAAATATTAGATTTTCTAAAATTGCTTAAAGAAATAGATGGCTTATCGGGATCTAAACGCCGCATGATATTACTTTGTGTATTTGGTCCATATCCACCTATTTCCGGAGGGATATCTCTCCAGTTTCCACCTGGTTTCACATAAGACATTTTCTGCTGTGTTTTTTCGGATGGAAATGTCACATCATCGTAGTTGTACCAGTTCGCATTTACCTTTTCTAAAGCGTCTCTGACTGTTTTGGCATTGACAACTTTCATATCTGGTAATTTGATTTCTCCAATACGTGATGCGATTACAATGCATCTTTTCCGTTCCGAATAACCTCCTACTTCCGAATCATTTACCACCTGCACAGTGACTTCATAATCAGGAAGCCCGTCGATCACTTTTTGGATGTAAATGCCCTTTTCTTTTGTGATCATCTGAGGTACGTTTTCAATGACGACCACTTTAGGCTTTTTTTCGTTTGCAAGTCTTATCACTTCTTCCACAAGCAGACGTTTTTTCTCTGCTTCCTCGGAATCCATATTGTGGCGGTTGGCATTTGAGAATGCCTGACAACATGGACTTGTGACAAAAACATCAGAAAAAGGGATTTCCTGAGGTGTTACATCACGGATATCCTTGCATACGATATGATCCCCGATGTTGTGGCGGTATGTTTCTATTACATCTTTGCAGAAATCATTTGCAAAGACGAAACGGAACCGACCACCTTCCAGCCATGCTTTGTCAAATAGACCAGCCCCGGAAAACAAGGAGACAACATCATATACTTTATTTAACTGCTCTGGGTTTGGTTTGTTCTTGCTGTTAAAATAAGAACCGGCACATCTAGACAGATAATCAAAATATCCTTGGTCATATAAGGTTGGCTTTCCAAAAGATTTTACCGGATGGATAAAACCTCCTGCTGCTTCCTGCAGGACATCATTTGTAATGATAATCTCCCCTGCTTTTATACCAAGTACATTCTCAATTCGCTCTGTTCTGCTTCGGAACAGACAGATTTTTCCGGATTTCTTCTTATATACCCGGACAATAATGTGATCTTGAAATTCTTCGATTTCCATGTAAGAAGAATTTCTTATAAGGTTTGTAATTTTCTTTGATCGAAGATCAAACAGTGCTTTTACCGTCTGTCCGCATCTTTTTTTCGAGGCCTTAATACTACCATTATCATCTGCAATGATATTTACCATCTGATTATCATTATCAATGATGTAGCGGTATTTAGTGCCAATGCAGGCATGATCAGACGTAAAGGTGATACCCCTGCTACTTCCTCGTATCTTTTTTATAAATTCCATATTTTCCTCCATATTTCTATCATTTATTTTTATATTTGATCGCACCGTTGCTTAGTAGTGCGTAATTTAGATGAAAAATTTATATAAAACCTTGTAAAAGGCACAAAAATAGAACGCCAAAAGCGTTCTTGGTAATAAAAAAATCCCAAGCAGAGACTACTTGGGATTTTCAAATAATTTTTATTTAAGATTTTTATTGACATATAAATCATATCACAACAAGGATTTTCTGTCAAAAAATCCACTTATTTACTGTGAACAAGATCCATGATTTTATCGAAGTTTACGCCGAAACACCATTCATCTTCATTTACGGTTTTTTCAAACAACTCATCGGATGGAAGTTCGTAAGCAGATGTAAGATATTCCATAATAGAATCCCTTGCGTCTTTTGCTTCCTCAAATTTTTCGTTAAAGATACGGATTTTATCTTCAAGGATTCGTTCTTTTACAGGTTTATCTGGCATTACATAAGATACCGATACGCAATTCTTTTGCGTAATGGCATCCAGATCAGCCTTAAGAAACAGCCCGCTTGGCACGCTGTGCGAACGGATCTTTTCTCTAAAAAGATTGTAAACAGTAATTGTAACGGTATCAGCAGAAGCATCAACATGAATGCGGTCGCTTGCTAGTACCCGTGGATATTTCTTTTCATCAAGTTTTGTAAAATGATTACAGATCTTTTCTGCAGTTTCATAAATTTCTTTCTTTTCCATTTTTTATTCTCTCTTTCTTTTTATGCTATGTATAATTTGACGGTAGATGTATTGTTCTTTGGAAAATAACCTTTTTCCTTTAAGGCGGTTATTAGTTCGTCAAATGCCTTGTTAATGCGTTTTCTTTCCTCTCCCTGCGGATATGCTGGAATAATATTCATGTCATCATCATATGTCACGCAGGTATCAGCGTGACCACACAGGTAATCATCTGTGATATCCAAAGCAGCGAGCTTGTCTTCGACGTAACAAGCAAATGCTCTTGCAAACATTTCTTCTTTGGAATCCCAGTAGCCATGGGAATCCTTTGAGTAGATATTTGCAAATTTTTTTGAATTTTCATAATATCTTGTATTTTTTTTAAAGGAAGTGTTATTTTCCAGACACTTCATCCTTGATGCGGCGTAAGAAGCTGCTTTGCAGGCTTCTATAACTGTTTTTTTATGTTTGGAGGTTCCGGAATTTGATTTCAGAAAATCAAGTAGGACGGGACAGGTAAAACCATCCACCATATCAAAGGATATCCCTTTTTCACGGCACATATCATCTGCAATGCTTTCTGCTTCATCCTTGATTTCTTGTGATACATCATCCGAAAGTTCAGACGTTATCCACTTAAAGCAGATTTCTTTGTATTTCTGAAATTCTTTTTCAAAGTGTTTTTTTCGCTCGTCACCATTTACTTCACTGTACAGCATGGTGTCAACCAGTTTCTTTACCTCTGGAATATTTCCAAACATATATGTCTGTAGAAGTGATTTGCTGTTTTTATTAACCTTGCTACCTATGATATAGTCGATTGCATGACCATATTCGTGTGCAAGGGATCCTGCGCCTTTTGTTTTTGTCAGGTTGATGACCTGACGCAGTGGCTCATAATGAGCCATTGCATTTCCGGATCCTCTGGCACCAAACGCAATGCTCAATTCGCCGCCCATTGAGATTGCTTCGCTTGGAATATCCAAAGCTAACGCAAGATCGTAAAAAGCATCATATCCATAATCGAGACTGTACTGCCTGTCATTGTCATTCAACCAGTTTCCAAACTCTCCACCATGGAAAGTAAATGTGTTAAGGTAATCATCCCCTGTAACACTGCCCATACGGAAGACCGAGCCAGTATGACGGATATTTTTTAATTGTTCCGGTACATATTTTTTCTTGGCATTGTTTTTTTGGGCTTGCTTTGGCACGTCGTTTAACCCGGAAAGTACCTTGAGCGTCCATGCTTCAGCTTCTTCTTTACTTAAAAATGATGATTTAAGCACAATGCCTTTCTTTGTTGCGACAAACCATTCTCCTGACTTGAAATCAAGATCAGCAAATTCTCCATTTCTTTCGTAGAAATAGTAGCTGCTGTATCCGGATTTATAGATCAGACAGTTGCATCCTTTCATTTGTGTAATGTGACAATCATCATTATACTGATAGATGTAGACGCTATTTAATACTTTTTGATCCGCTGTCATGCAGAACTCTTTTTTATTCATATCCCTCCGGATATGCACGAGGTCTGTTTTTACAGCTTTTAACGTCTTTGATGTCAAAAGTCCTGCATATGCAGGTTTTGCGGTTACAGTATAAGAACTTTTCTGCACAATAAATTCGGGTTTAAACTTTTCTTGATAAAACGACCGAATATCTGCCACGCAGGAAATAGTCTCCAGCAGCTCTTTAATTTTTGAAATATAGTTGATATATTTTTCACTGCTGTCCGCAGGCTTTGTTGGAAGGGAATCTCTTACAAGTTTTATATAATAGACAATCTCTCGGTCTACCCCATCCTCTTTGACCATCTTTTCATAGTCCGGTTTTTTCCATACATTATCTTTTTTTACATAGGTTTCCACTTCTCTCTCATTCATATCAAGAAGGTCTTCTATGCACAGATTACGGTTTTTCCAGAGATCTCTCTTAGAACCGCCAATCTTTTTTCCAAATTCATCTTTTATTTTTTCCATAAGTAGTTCTCCTTAATTTTTCAGATTTTTGTTATATGGTATCAGCCATGCTCCAGCAGGCTGTAATTTAGATAAGAAATTTATATAAAGCCTTTTTAGGCATAAAAAAAGAACGCTCATGCGTTCTGATAAATAGAAAATCCCACAGAAAATAAATTCTGTGGGATAAAATACAATTTTTTATATGATTTTTATTTATACACTGATATTAGCATAAAATAAAAAAAATTGCAATAAACGATAAGTTAAGTCGTCTCCGTCTTCGATAAGGTCACCTTAGTTGTTTTTTTATAGTTAACGCTCATTTTGTGCCAGCTCATGTCCAGAGAAAATTTGTACTCCAAACATTCAACAATTTCCTTTTCGTCAAATGCAAGGCTTTTCATTTCTTTTAAGATGATATTTTCGTAATCATCTTCCTTTTCAATCATTCCGCTAATGTAATTAATCAAGTATGCCAATGACTTCCCTTGCTTCTTGAAGTCTGCTAACTGCTTTTTTATGTTTTCTGTTACCATGTCTGTTCTCCATTCATGCATTTTTTTTAGCGGTTTCTTCCATAACTTTACCAATCTTGGCATATATACGGTTCAGTTGGATGTTCCGGTATTCTTCATACCGCTCCATAAACAGCCTGATTAGCTTTAATTTTACATCTAGCTCCGTATTTTCATCTTCGAACCCCCTAAATAACGAGGATGAAGTTGAATGATAAATCTGCCATTTAAATTCTCGGTCCTTATAAGTGAATCCAAAATAATCTGCCCAATGGGAACCGGAACTAATGCAGTCCATGAACATACCGTTGTCTTCAAAATAACGATAATCATCCATTAATGGACCTTTCTTTAATTCGTCCCAACCACCATATGGCATGATTCTTATATCAGCTTCTCTGCAGGTTTTCTGTAAATCATACCAGTCATCAAGCAGACAACTTTCTTTTAATTCTAATTCTAACTGCAATAATGCAGCTCTTTTGGTCAGAACTCTTTCATTCTCAGCCATGATTTTTTTCACGTTTGTTTCTCTTACTGTTGTCAATAAATTACTGTAGTCATATATTTTCATATATCCACCATTCCTTCTTTTGATTAAACCATTGTCTAAAAATTGATCACCGCATCTGCGCTGATCCAGTTAACTGCATATCCTTCCGCTTCAAGAAGTTCCTGTATGACATCAAGACACCCTTCGGTATTCCAATCGCCATCGCTGTTATCCTTATAAGTTTTGACAGCAGCGATTACATTATGGAGTATATCCGGTGTCAGTTTCTTTCCGCTCACTTTTGCATATGTTGCAGTCTGTTTTCCAAGTTCATCTAAAAATTTTATTGTATATTCATTCATGATTTTTCTCCTTTATTATTGTCTGTTTTCCAATTTATTTTATAAAAATCGTTGCCAGTAATGATAATGTCTCCATGGCTTATACTTCCGTCGCTCATACGAACAGGATCATCAAAAATTGCCATTTCGAGATCAGCTTGTTTGCAAGTGAGCACTTTGCCATTGATATATGCTTTTCTGCCAACATTTTTATCATGTTTTCTTCTTTTTGTTATTTCATCCCAGTAACTTTCCGGGGCATGATGAATCCCAAGAGACGAAAACGCCTCTTGAAATTCACTGTTTGTAAGCAGTGGGTTCATTATCTCGCACCCCCGGTCTTACCCTTTTCAATACCGAAAAGTGCATCTTCGGGTATTTCTCCAAACGTATCGTAGCAATACGCAGAGCAGTCGCTTCCGTCACGTCTGAGAACGTAGAAATCAAGTTCACGCAGGAACCACTTACGTTCTGCTTCTTCCTTTGGAATGATCTTGAACCATTCTGAAAAATATCTTTCCAGATTGTCCTTATCGTACAGATCATCAATACCTCTGCCTTCCTGTGTAAGAATGATATCGCCTGATTTTGTCTCCAGTACTTCACAGACTGGAGAAATATATCCTTCAACATCAATAAATAAATGCCTGTCCTGCAAATTTTCTTTTTCAATTTTTTTTATCAGTTCTTGGCCTGTCATTGACTATTTCTCCTATCTTTGAATATTTTTGTATATCGTATCAATTGCATTTTCTTCATCTTCTCCGGTATATCCGGATACCAGCTGATCAAATACAACTGATACTTTATTTATATCTTTGCTTCTGATCGTCTGGATCTTTTTCTTCCATTTTGGATCATTTTCCCTTGCATCAAGTGCAAGTTCCAGCTTCTTCCTGAGTATTTCTTTTTCTGCATATTTCAGCAATTTTTTATGTTGTTCCGAAGTAAACTCGAAAGTTTCTCCGTCAAGAATGATTGTTTTCATAATTTTTTCCCTTTCTTTGCATCTCTACCCTGAAAATCCAATTTCATTTTCTTCTAAGATTGTTTTCACATAAGCGGCCTCATCTTCGTTCACCGTAATAATATCATCTGATTACGATTCTACATGGTATCCATTAAATAACACATGATTCCGCATTCTGGAAAGATTTCCATATCCATCCTTCCTCTACCCGGCTCAAGTTCATCCAGATATAGTCCATTGATACAACTGCATCCAAGCTCACGTTCCAGCTTTGCACGTTTTTCAAATACTTCCGGGAAGTCCACACGTATCTTATTCCAATAACCCATACCACCCTTGATGCATCCGATACAGTTATTGTTCGGGTATCCAAGGTCATACATGATTGGACGCCTGATACCAAGATCCATAATCAATGCATGACACTCATTTTTGGAAAGCGAATGCTCTATAAGTGGAAATTCATGTGTAAATTCCGGATAAGAATCCGTGATGCGCTGCGCCCGGTTTTTTTCTTTATAATCGAATCCCCAGACATAGGTTAGGTCATAATCACTATGCTCTAATTCCCACTGCTTGCGGACTCTCTTTTTTAGAAACTTTGTGCAGTATGCGCCAACCTTCGGTCGGTTTATAAAACCACCAACACGGCAGGCAGTATCTACATCCCCATATTCCGGGTATAGGATTTTTATAGGTTTACCAAGAACTTTTTCACAGTCCTTGATAAACCTTATGGAATCTGGATGCTGGTCTTTAATGTCAATATAGATAAATTCATCTATTGTTTCCCTTGACAGATAACCAGCCATAAAGCTGGATACCCCTGCGGACATCCAGCATACCTTTAATTTTTTCATACCAACCACTTACACTATCCGTGTGTGGTTAAATAATCCGATTTTGCACATGCCAATGGCAAATGCCTCATATTTTTACTAAGGACTTTTTGGTTTCTCCTCGGCTCACATAAAAATTATTCAGATTCTGTTATCGTATAACCTGTGTCCGCACCTCGCTCCTTAAACCTCGTTTCACGAGGATAGGTATTACTCCTTTCTTATCAATCCTTCTTCTGCAAGCGACATGTATCCGTTTTTGCAGATAATAATATGGTCAAACAATTTTATACCCATAAGCGTTGCCGCCTCTGTTACTTTCCCTGTCATCCTGATATCAGCCTCACTTGGAGCCAGACTATTTCCCGGATGATTATGAGCAAGAATAAATCCGGTTGCACCACACAGGCACAACCGTACAAATATCTCACGCATATGTACACTGGCTTCCGAAACACTTCCGTGGCATACTTCAAATACTCCAAGCACTTCGCAGGAATTGTTAATCGCAAGCAACCAGACATGTTCCTCTGCCTGTCGTCCTGCATGAAATACCGTGTTTAGCATGTCAACGATAATTCCTGGTTTGTTAAAAAATTGTGAACCATAATTGTAGGTATTTTCTTTTACAAGTACATTCAATTTTGAATCACTTATCTCTACTCCGTATTTTACAATTTCCATATATGATTTTTACTCCTTTAAAGTTCAGTTTAATTGATTAACTTTCTATACATCTTATATAAAACATCAGATGTATTTTTTAACAGTTCTTCTAATTTCTCAAATTCATCTCTCCATTCACATACAGTAAACGGAGCTTGCATCCCATCATAATATTCTGCATAGAATGTTACCCCTTTATTTTTATATCTGTATGGGATATATTCTGGTCTTACAATTTCAATGCTATCCCAATTTGATTTAGCAGTACCAAAATATGCTTCGCCACATCCCGTTGCTTCAATAGCGTCTTCAAATTTGGTAATTTCTTCATCAAGTTCAATATTTCCACATTCTGAATTTTGTGCTAAAAACATAACTAATTTTTCAAATTTAGATTGTTCATTCATAATGTTTTCCTTTCTTCACTAAATTCTAAGTTAACCAACACACACAACGACAACTACAGAATTCTTTTTCAGTCCATTATCCTTGCAAAAATCATTCCAAAAATCTTGCAATTCGCTTTGTGCTGTTGATGCAGAGTTAACTGTAAATTCTGTTTCCATCATGGATTTGTTTTCCAGGTAGCTTATCTGGAATGTTGGCTTATATTTTTCTGCGCATTCCCAGATCCTTTTCTTAAATGCTTGCTTTATAGTAGCCATATTTATTCTCCTATACATCTGATAATTAAATCAGACATTATCTTTTTATCTTTATATGTTTTCTGTTTGCATGTCTGTTTGTTTATAACAGTCACGCTGAATTTTTTTTCTAAAACATCTTTATTTAATATCACCTGCATTTCTGCAGTATCTTTCAGTAACATCGTTTCTTTTGCTATTACTGTCATTAGATTTCCTCCGTTTCATTATGAATTATCATCATTATCATCTCCATCCTCAATGAGTTCTCCACATTGAGGACAAGAGAGACAATGTTCATTTTCGTTAAACACTAAATCCACAATTCCGAAATTAGTGTTCCATGAATATTGGCATGATGGACACATACTTGTATGTGCATCAATTTTAATTTTTCGTGCCATAATTTATTATCTCCTTATGAAAATACGTATTGAATAATTTTCTTGTTTCTGTAATCTTAAAAACTGAGCTATTACTTTTGGCAATAGCTCAGTTAATTTTTTAAAGTGCAAAATAACACATTAGTCCGCAATCCGGGAATATTTCTGTGTTCATATCTCCTCGATCCGGATTTAACTCGTCTAGACCTCGCTCCTTAAACTTCGTTTCACGAGGATAGGTATTACTTCTTTCTTATCAATCCTTCTTCTGCAAGTGACACGTATTTGTCCTTACATACTATAATATGGTCAAACTCTTTAGAAATCATCGTTTCATTACTTGAATACAGGTGCTTTAACAATAGCATCCCAATCGAAAAATGCCATTGCCTCTGCTTCTGGTATTTCTGCTATACTAACTACTGTTTTATATCCAAGTTTCTGCAAATCACTTTTTATAAACTCATTTGCTTCTTCAAAATTCAAAGGTTCTCTTTCGCCTTTAATACAAATCGAATAATCAAATGTTTCCCTATCTTCTTCGACACTATTCCCTAGTCCTAATTCAAAATATCTCATACGGCATACCTCCAATTCTTACCTTGAAATTCTTGATTCTTCTTAATCCCAATCAACAAATTGTTCAATCTCTTCCTTTTTAATGCCAATTCCGTCTAAAAGAAACAGTAATGCGCTAACCGTATCTTCTTTATCCATCGACTGAAGCCAAATCCAATCAATAATGTTGCAAATACATAGTTATTCAACTAAAAATTCATTCGTATCCGTTTCAGGATTATAACCGCCCCGGACAATTTTAAAGGATAATAATTCATCGACATCCATCGGCATATTATATCCTCTGCATCCTGCATTAGCGTTAATTTCCTTGATGTTACTAATGTTTTTTACCTGTTCAGCAGATAAATGTACGAATCCACCGGGTGTCATAAGCTCCACAGCTTTTCCCATTTTCATAATTTCTTCTAAATTATTCATTTTCATGTTTTCCCTTCTTTTTTTTAATAATCATCGTCTTCGTTGTCTCGAGTATCTCTGTCGATAGAGATATCTCCGCCAAGCCCAAAGATACTATAAATATCATCCATTTCATCGTAATTTGGCATAATATGACCTCCTCTGCATAAAAAAAGAACGCCTAAGCGTTCTGGTTAATAGAAAAATCCCAAGTGTTATACTTGGGATTTGAAAAAATTTTATTAATTATTTTTATTAATAAATTTATAATAGCACAGAGTATCTATTCTGTCAAAAAAAGCAATAATTCTTATGACGTATGTTTTTATTTAATATATTATATGTTAAGATATAGATAAGGAGGCATGGATATATGGGTGTAAGAATAGTTTTAAGTGATGTTGTTCCAAAAAAAAAATTGAAATTGATACGAATTAGAGGTAGGAATTTTTGTGTTACTTGCGAATCTGTATTTAAAAGAGAAAAAAATGAGGCTTCTAAATTTATATTAAAATTGGAGGAGGAAATTAAAAAGAAACATAAACATATACGAAATAAAGTACTAGGAGATACGCTTCGTTTTGCAACCAAAATATGCGAAGAAATTCAGCTTGCTCCATACAATATGAAGAATCATGGAGACAAAATTGATGCGTCTGATCTCGAATTACTTCAAAAATTAGATAAATTAGATAAAAAATTGGATACTTTAATTCGTGATTCAACAGATAAATATGAGTATCCGATTAATACTGAGCAAAAGATATATAACGCTTGGAAAAAATTTTATAAAACCCATCCAATATGTGGACGTGCTGTTGGATTTATGCTTGCGACAATAATCACTGCTATAGTTGCTGTGTTCATAAACAATTTGTTTGCAAAGGAAGAAAAGTGCGAATGCAATTATTGTGGACAAATTCAATATGTTAATGAAATGACGATAAATTATGGTTATTAGAAAAATGCCTTATCAACAGCAATGCTGAATGGTAAGGCATATTCATAGAATTTACGCTGCAATGAAATTACCACTAAATGCAACCAAATACTTGAGAGTGAGCGTGTAACGTTCACTTTTCATTTTGTGAGTAATAGCATAATTCAAAGCTTCTCGCTCTCCGAATGCAGTCATATCATCACTAGCTCTTGTAAATGCGACATATGGTATGTTTCTGAAAAGCATTTCCCTGTGAAAGAACGTCAGGCAAGTTACAACACCTTTTGCCTGCGATCCCTGTGACTTATGCACACTTACCGCATATGCCAGAGTAAGTTGTTCAATATTTTCTTTCGTATATTCCATATCATGCTTCTCGATTTTTGCCTGAATGTGGTAGCCGTCATCGTCATAATAAATGTTATTAATAAGACCGATATCTCCATTTGATACGGTTTCAGTATTGGTCAAATGCATTACGATATCCCCTTCCCTGAATATCATGCCTTTTACTTCCACTTGTTTCTTCCCATAAGCTGCCGGATTGACTCTTTCCTGCAGAAGGTGATTCATTTCATGAACACCTGCAGTGTGCTTTTTATACGGACAGATACACATGCATTTCAGTATGCCATATCTTTTTACATATTCAACATATCTTTCGGCCATTGCGTTTTTTATATCTTCCATGCTGGAAGATTCTACAAAATGAAAATCTGCGCCGTCAATGATATCCGTACTGCCTTCTTTCATTTTCAGTGCATTTAAGAAAATCTGCGAGTTTTCATTCTGTCTGTAAATATTTTTAAGCCGCACTATCGGAATCACATTGCTGTTTATCATATCAGCCATGACCTGACCAGGACCCACACTTGGAAGCTGCGCCGGATCTCCTACTATGACTACATGGTTATTTTCTGCAATCGCATTAAACAGGGCATGTGCGACATATACATCTGTCATGGAAAATTCATCTACCACAACAAGTGAATTTTCAATCAGAACCTCGTTTTCCAGTTCGGGGGCATCATTGTAAAGTTTTAGAAAAGAATGTTCAGTTCTTGCATCTTCGTTTGTGGATTCTGATATTTTTGTGGCTGCACGCCCGGTGGGCGCAAGAAAGATGCATTCCTGCTCTGGATATAATCTTTTATATACTTCCTTGATAACATAAATGATCGTTGTTTTTCCGGTACCGGGACCACCGGTGATGATAAGCATGCTCTGATATAGGGATTCTATCACTGCATTTTTCTGGATATTATCCAGTGTAATATGACAGGACTGCAGCACATTTTTAAGTACAGATGATATTTCTTCCCTTGAATATTGTTTTTTTAATTTAGAGTGGCTTATGCGGATGATATTTTCTGCAATCTCTTTTTCTCTGGACACAGCAGCCTGCGTATATAAAAACTGAATGCCTTGATCTTTTATAAGCCTTATTTTTTTTGACTGGATAAGAGCAATCGTCTTTTTATTTATAGAGGAAGGCGTAATAAGCGGACTATTGAGTGTCTGAAACATTTTTGTGCCAAAGTCATTAAGTTCCATTCCTGTACTTCCAGTGAGTTCATTGCACTTTAAAATATACATGGCGCAGGCAAAAAAACGTTCATCAGAATCTTTCGGAATGCTTTCTTTTTCAGCCACACGGTCAGCATCTTCAAATGTCAGTCCACGCACCATACATAAAACATATGGGTTTTCTTTCACTTTCCGCACAGAATCAAATCCAAACTGCCGGAAAACAGCCATAGCCATTTTTGGGGAGATACCATATGGGAGTAGGTACTTTGTGATTTCTCTGGCTCCCTTATTTTCGTTATAGGATTTTACAATCTTTTCCAAGGTATTTCTGCTGATCCCTTTTACCATGACAAGTTTTTCTGGGTTTGTTTCCAGAACGGTTAGGGTTTTGCTTCCAAACATCTTGTAGATATCCTCTGCTTTTTTCGCTCCGATTCCCTTGATCACACCGCTTGAAAGATAAGTAATGATACTATCCTTGTCATTTGTAACATGTTCGGTATAGCTTTCAACGTCAAACTCGTATCCGTATTTTTTATCATTGATAAACTGTCCAGTAAAGGAATAAATCAGGCGTTTATTGTCCGGAAGGAAGTAACCCCTGCATGTGATACGTTCATTTTTGCCAGTTTCGTATACTTTTACGCCATATCCGTCCGCCTGCGTTGGGAAACGGTCAAAGAGATATTTCCCAAATATGATGTTGCTGTCTGCGTTCTGCGGAACATAGCCGTGACCAAATTCTTCTTTTCGTACAGGGGCGTTTACAATAAACTTTTCTGCATACCTGCGGTCTGTAAAGCTTTTATAGACCGCTTTTTTGCCCCATACGACAATTTTACACTGATCCCAGTCATCATATATTTTATTTACCGGTTTGTTGTCTACAGACTTGACAGCGTAATAAAGCATACATCCTACTCCCTATCTCATAAACTTTCTTATTTTTTCTTCATTCTGTTTTTGTTAACCTTGCTAATAATGGATTTTATACAGATAAGGAGAACTGCTATGATTCCTATCGAAACGTACATCCATTTATAATCATGTTTTTTTGATGTTTTCTTTAAATCTGGTATTTCCATACTTTCTGTGGATTCATTGTCAGAATCCGTACCGTAGATCACGTTTTGCGGAATGACAGTAAAAGTAATGTCTGAAGGAGAAGCAGTTTCTATCCAGACAATGTTGTCCTCTGATGCAGTATAAGTCTTGTCCCCCATTTTCACATTTTCATACCGATCTGCTGGCAGTCCTATCAGGATCTTCCTGTCAAATCTGTCATTTTTAAATATGATAGAATTATTCCCAAATTCAAAGGACAAATCAATATTGGCGTCTTTAGCACTGTCAGAAGTCGGAATCCTTAAATATACATCAGTGTTCTGCTTATCTTTTGAATACTGGATCGTCACATCTTCCACACCATTTTCCGCAGCGATCATAAGCTCCCCACCATTTACCACAATAGGATCAGAACTGCAGACGATCACATAGTTATCATCACGTCCGTCAGACGTAAATTGTGCAAGCGCATTGATTGCCATGTAATCATAAGTATCAAAATAGTGGCTTGCCGGATAAAGTATTTCCACGTCCGAAGAATCGATGCTTGTCATGGTTTCTGTTGCATCTTTAATATCGTCCGGATTTTCTGTAAGGAGATCTTCCTTTACGTATCCGTACTTCCCGTCATATTCCACATATGCCATTCCATTATTTACTGCGGATAAATGTAGTCTTGTTCCTTTGAGGATCTTTCCGGTGAAGGAAGATGCAGACATATCTGAATAAAAATAAGCATCTTCACTCAGATAATAGCCGAATGTTTCAGTTGTAGTTGTTTCTTCTGCTGTGTCATCCTGTGCTGCTGGAATATTGACTGGCACAGAAAGCAGTGAGAATGATAATATGATCATTAATAAAAGCTTCATAGATTTAACCTCCATATAGATCAGTCTTTGATATATTTTAAAATTTCACATGAGAGAATAACGTCGGGGTAATTTCTCATGAATGATACTTCAACGGCTACCGTTACTGGCTCTTTGTCAGATATGGTTATTCCAAACATATCAGCATACGCTTTACATGCGTTTTCCCCATTGACATCAACCGTCATGGATCCACGCAGATAGTACCGGCACAGATCACCGTATAAAAGGCTTTTATCTGTCTTGTATTCGACAGAAGCATCTACTTTATTATCTACATACATCTGTATCAGTTCGCTCCCATGATCAGAAACATTCTCCTGGTCGTTCATTTCCGCCACATAGCCATCTTCGTTGCTGCGTCCATTGACTGCATTTAAAAAAGAATCTTGATCGGCTGCTATTGAAATGTAACTGTTGCCATAGATGGTTTTCAGATAATCAGTAGCGGATATGATATATTCCCTCATTTCATCACTGGAAAGCTGTTTTGACAGATCCAAATTTCTGATATAATCATCTGTCTTTTGAAAGGGGATTTCATATAGTTCAGCAGGAACATCCGCACCAGAATAATTTGTCTCTGCAACATAGCTTGTCTGCTCGACAGTTTTATTTGTTGAAATCACATTATTTCCCACTGTTTTTGTTTCTTGCGAATTTCCGCATCCACATATCGAAAGTATGATTATAAGCATACTCAACGTCAATTTTTGTTTCATGTATAATTCTCCTTCTTGTTGATTCATATGTATATTATAGCATATTTTAACATATAAATAAACACTAATATCGAATATACATTCGAAAAAAGCAAAAAAAGACACGCCGGTTGAGGCGTGTCTTTGATCTTAGTAATTATTTTGTGCAAAATAGCACATGAGTCCACATTCTGGAAAGATTTCAGTATCCATATTTCCTCTTTCCGGATCAAGTTCGTCCAGAAAAACCGGACCATTTTTATCCTTTAAAATGGAATATCCGACAAGTCTTTCCAGTCTTGCCCTGCTTTCAAAAACTTCCGGAAAATCCTTCCGGATCTTGTTCCAATAACCCATTCCTCCCTTGATACATCCTACGCAGTTGTTGTTAGGATATCCAAGTTCATACATGAGCGGCCGTTTAAAATCAAAAGTTCTTTCAAACAGTCCGTGAACATCTTCTTTATATAAATTTTTTTCAATAAGAGGAAATTCATGTTTAGCCTGCGGATTTGCTTCGATCATATTTTCTGCACGGGAGATCTCATTGAGATCATATCCCCATACATATGTAAGATCGTAATCCGGATGCTTGGCTTCCCACTCTTTTCTGATCCTCTTTTTGAGCCAGTTTGTGCAAGGAGCAAATCCGCTATGGGCGTCTCTAAAGCCGCCAAAAACACGGATGCAGTCCTCCACACAACAATATTCAGTTGATTTAAGTATCTCGATTTCAATTCCAAGGGCTTTTTCACAGTCCCTGATAAATCGGATACTGTCTGGATGCTGATCAGCGACATCAATATAGATCCATTTATCTACATTTCCTGCCAAATAGCCTGCCATAAAGCTGCTAACTCCTGCTGATACCCAGCACACTTTTAGATTTTCTTTCATAAACACCACAAACAAATTCCGTTCGTGGATAGGACATCACGCTTCCCATGCTACTTTGATATGGTTTTCACAAGACAGTTTCCACTCATATCTCCTTCACGCAACTGTCAGTCCTTTTGTTCTCGCCACTTTACACGCTTTGGCGGTCAACCCGGTTTACCGGGATTCGTTTACTACTCCTTTCTAAATTTTGAAACACTTTTCTGTTTCATATTTTTTCTCCTGTTTTAGTGAAAGCAGGGCAAATGCCCTGCTTTGTATCTTAAGCTCTGATATTTACTCTCTGATATTTACTGGAAGGATCAAATACAAGTATTCACCCTTCTCATTTTTGACAAATGCTGGTGCCATGTTTGATGCAAGATAAAAATCTACTTTTTCATCTTCTACAGCTTTTAATGTATCTATGACGAATTTAGGATTGAATGCGATCCGGATATCATCACCAGATGTTTCGATTTCCATTTCTTCGGTCATTTCGCCTCGTGCTGTTTTGATAGATAATGAAAGATTTTTTCCTTTTTTATCAAATATTACTGGTCTGTTCTCACCTGCTACAAGCGTTAAAGTTCTGTCGATTGTAGCAATCAGATCTTTGCGATTTGCCATAAAATGAATAGGAGTGTCGCCACCTATCAATTTATCAACGCCAAAGTAATTTCCCTCGATCAGTCTGGATGTAACAACAGTGTTTCCAAAGCGGAATACTACATGGTTCTTTCCGAATAACAATGTTACTTTGTCATCAATTCCACCTGTAATAATTTTAGCAAGTTCTGCCATGGTTTTTCCCGGCATGATTGCTTTGATATCCGGATATTCTTCTGCAAGTTCAATATTACGGATTCCTATGCGGTGTCCATCAAGTGCAGTAACACGCAGTACAGATCCTTTAACTTCAAAATAAAGCGCCGCCATCATCTTATTGTTAACTTCCGCAAGATTAGCACAGAAAATGGTCTGATTTACTGACTCTCGGAGTGTAAATTCCGATAATGTGATCTGAGCCATTTCTTCAACAAATGGAGGTAATGGAAAGTCATCGGCATCCATTGTTGCAAGCGAAAATTTTGATTTGCCGCATTTTACGGTTGCCGTTCCTTTTTCATCTACTGACAAGGAAACTTCCCCGTCAGGAAGTTTTCTTACGATTTCACTGAACAGTCTGGCATCAATTGTCGTCTTTCCCTGTTCTACGATTTCACCTTCAACTGAAGATGAAATACCAAGTTCAAGGTCATTACCTACAAGGACAATCTCGCTTCCGATTGCTGTGATTAAAATATTATTCAAGATCTGCATTGTCGTTTTTCCCGGAACTGCTTTTAATACATTGCTTACTGCGTTTGCTAACATCTTTTTTTCTACTTTAAGTTTCATCATAATTTTTTCTCCGTTTTACGCTGCTGCTCTTACAGCAGGTTTTTCCTTTATTGTTTTTAACTGATTTAAGAATCCGTATGCAAATGCACGGATTTCTTCTGTCATGTTCACATTGTTCTTTCCATGGCACTGTTCAATGTCATGGTTTTTTATTTCTAGTGTATAGAACGATTTTTGCGGAGCTGCTTTTTTTCTTATAAAGAATATCTGCGTTTTTTCTTCCGCAACAAATTCTTTATAACCAGCCACGCAATGATTCAAAGATCGACCTTCTTTTTTCAGATCGCTTGTGCCATGTGGCATCATTACGAAAAGGTCATTGTTTTCATAATGGTATTGCGGGATCTGCATGCGTTGTTCCCACAGATCAGCAATCTTTTTAGATATTTCTTTATCTTTTTTTCGCTGAATTGCATCCTTTTTTTCTTCCAGTTCTTTAAATACCCTATCATGGGTTTTAAAAAATTTTTTCGGATAGTACACAGAATCAGATTTTTTATAATCCAATTCCTCTGTCCATCCGATATAATCAAAATAGGATGACCAGTCTGCATTTGCATTTTCAGTAACGTATTTATTTATCTTATATAAAGTTACTTTTTTACATTTGCAGAATTTAACAATTTGTTCTTTCATGTTATCTGAAACTTCCAATCTAAGGAAAGTTTTCAGTTCATCATCTTTCAGATAAACATTATATTTTTCCAAATATCTCATTGCGCTTACATTTGAACCTGACGGATCTGGAATAAATTCACGGAGCCTATCCAAGTTTCCTTTTGTTAAGTTTAAGAATTTGTCTACCTTTTCTTCGTTCTTATGAAAAGAACTGTCATAATAAAAAGCAGCCTCATGAGCAATCTTGTTAAGCCCATGCTTAAGAAGCTTTTCATAAATAGTGGTTTGGGCATATACTTTGATATAATTTTCAACAAGATATTCAGAACAGAGCTTTTTATCTGCTCCGATATGCTGTTTTACCCACACATCGAGCATAGAATTTTTTAATGCAGGCATTTTCATAAGCGCCTCGACAGTACCGTATAAGTACATATCATTAGGCACTTCTCTTTTTGGAACAGTATAAAAATAGCTATAATTTTTACCTTTGTAATCTTTCCATCCTTCTGATGTCTGCATAAGTGGTACCATGCTGCCGTCTTCTTCTACGATCGTGCGGTACTTTTCATAGAGAATCGTTGAACATTTTCCGTATTCTATAAATAATTCATTACAGAAATAGCGGATAATACTTCGTTTCCCGGCAGCCTGTACGATATAGCTCCAGTGGATATCGTTCAGATATTGTGCACTGGATACTTTTGTACTGTATCCGCAGGCAGGACAGGTATGTAACGATCCTTTCTTTGGAACATCTGGAAGTTGAAATGTATTTCCACATTCCGGACAGTACAGGCTTTTTTCTTTTGCACTGTACATGATTCTTTTTGCGGAACAAAGAAGCTTCTCACTGAAGATCTTAAAACCAGAAGGAACGGGTTTATTTGTTCCTGCCATGATCTTTTTGATCTCCTTTTCTCGGTTTTCTTTTTGATTGATCTTCTTCCAGTTTTTTGCTTTTCTGATCTGGGCATCAATTGCAAAGGAAGCCTTAGAATCAAAAAACAGGCTGTCTGTTTTTAATAATTTTTTTGCGCATTCTGACAGCATGTAATTTGTAAACTGGTTTGGATCTTCTAAATAATTTTCTAATGTGCAGTCTTTCCAGATGCTGTTTAAAACATCATAGATTCCTGCATGTTGCTTAGAGATACAAACACGCACAACGGCAGATTCTTCACATACAAAATCATAAATCATAAGATTTTTAGTTCTATAAAATTCAACAGATTTTTCCACTTTTGGGTAATGGAAGCCTTTTTTCAAGGCTTCCTGTCTCAGCTCTTTTGTCAGCATAGGAACCACCTCCTACGCCATAGCCAGCCCGAACAAATCAAGCTGACCGTCACAGTCGTATTTTGTTTTTGCGATCTTTGTTACGACTGGTTTGGCAGGTGCAGGAGAATTTGAAGATACAGAATCATCTGCATCTCCGTAAAGCTGTTTATAGACTTCCCTATCGGCTTCTACGGATTCTCTGATAGATTTCTTTTCGGATTCTTCTTTCTTTTTCTGTTGCTCTTTCTGCTTTTCTTCCCATTCAGCTTTGTCATCAAGCATATAATACTCATTGATCCAGTCAAACAGCAGTGTTGACACAACGACACAAGTTTTCTTGTTCGTTGACATTTCATACGCTTTCTTTTCCATATACTTGTAACATTTTTCAAATGACTTCCATGGAAGGAGCAGTTTCTCTGCAAATGCAGGATTCTTTTCTGCCATCTCACGGATTCCGTCTAGAACCATGTCAATCTGTCCAGACGCAACCTCCTTCATTCCCTCTGGAACTTTTGCAAGATATTCCTCTCTTGCTGCTTTCAACATATCTTCGTAATTTTCATATTTTTTTGTTTCCATATTTTTTCTCCATATTTCTATATATTTTTTTTATTTGATCGCACCGTCGCTTTGCAGTGCGTTATTTAGATAAAAGATTTATATAAAGCCTTGTTGAAGGCATAAAAAAAAGAACGCCAAAAGCGTTCCGTTAACAAAAAATAGACCACAAAGAATCTCTGCGGTCTTAAATTTGATTTTTATTCAATTAGTTTTATTTATAAGGGCACTATATCACGTTTTTTTTCATCTGTCAAAAAATCGAGTATTAGAAAACACTGCCTTAGCATCTTCATCAGTCACGTTTTTTATGATCAGTCTCCGGATAAAGGGAAAGTTCCCTGACAAGGCGGACGTTTCCGGTCTTTATTTCCTTTTTCCAATATTGGCTTGCTTCTGAAAGACGGTTCAGATTCCAGATAAAGTTTCCATCCATGTCACATGCAGCATATTTAAAGCCATTGATCCCACGGCGGATTTTGATTATCGTTGCCATTATCGCTCCTTTACTATTGTAGAGTTTGCAAATCGTCACATATATATTAACATTTATTTTGCAGAAAAAAAAGAGCCACAGGAAAAATCCCATGGCTCTGAAAATAAATTTATGCAACGTCTATTACTTCTTCTACCTTTTCATCCAGATTAAGCTCATGTTCGAGTTCTCTCTGGCGGCAGAGTTTTTCTTCCAGAAGTGCTGCATGCTGGAACGGCTTATTGTACTCAGCTTCTGCAGAGTTTCTGTCCTTATTAAGCTGTTCAAGTTTTTGCTCAATCATTGCCTTTGCGTTTTCAATACGCTTGTACCGGTTTTCGATACGTGTGATTGATCCAAGGGCATTGCTGGACAGTTCAGTGCTGTATCTTGCATTGCAGGACAGCACGAGCAGAGATTCCTGCATAAAGCTTTTTTTGATTCCCAATGTAAATCCTTTATAGGAACCAACTGTGACGATCTCTCCCAGATCCTTGATGCCTTGGAAAGCATCTAACAGCATTTCTCCTGCTTCTGGTCTTTCGGTAAATGTCTTACCGATGATCTCAATGGAAAAGTCTTCATCTTTATGTGCCTCATAAACTTCCAAGTCTTTGAGGACATTTTCAAGAACGTTTTCCTTTTCCTTGATCTCCCGTGGGAGCGAGATCATGAATTTGTACTGCAGACCATATCTGGTGCTGTCATAGGACGATTTCAGTGCTTTCAGACGTTGCACTTCATTGTCTACTTCCATCTTTTCACGGATCAGCGGATTTCCCGTTGCAACTGCTTTGATCTCTGCATAGGATAATGTTGCCTCGTCGATATCATCACACTTACGTCCGGTGATCCGTGAAGTCATTACCTGACTGATGAACCGCTGCTTATTTTCAATGATGCCCCAGTTATAGGCGTCAAATGTCTGTTTTGTTACGTAACGGTATTCTGCGATCACGTCATTTTCGTTGCCCTGTCTGATACCTCGTCCATTACGCTGTTCAATGGCCGAAGGCTTCCAAGGGCAGTCTACGTGGTGCAGGGCTACCAAATGATTCTGCACGTTTACACCGGTACCACACTTATCAGTGCTACCGATCAGAACACGTACTTTGCCTGTCCGGACATCCTTAAAGAGATTATCTCTCTGAACGTCCGTTTTTGCATCATGGATGAACCTGATCTCATTTTCCGGGATGCCTTTCTCGATCAGGCGTTCCTTAATGAAATCATATACCGTAAACTCTTTGTTTGCGCCCGGTGTTCCGATATCAGAAAACACGAGCTGGCATCCGATCTTTCCGGCATTTTTTGCATCCATGTATTCTTTGTATACATTTTCAGCCACTTTCAGAAGTTTTCCAGCCGGGTTTTCCGGTGCATCCGGATATAATAATCTCGCATCCGTTCCCAGAAGTCTGGCTTCGTGCGTGATCTTCAAGAAATTATCTTCCGATGAGTCAACACCACCATTGCGGATGGCTTCGGCTCTCTGGACAAATTCTGCCATGATTTCTTTCTGGCAGCTGTCTGGTTCAGATTCTACAATGATCGGTTTTCCAGTTTTTAATTCCGGAACATCCAGATCAAGAAGATCCGAAGTGCAGACATCCGCAACTTCCCGGAATGTGGTCATAAGTTCCGGCAGATTGACAAATTTATTGAATCTGCTCTTGAAACGGAAACCACTTCCCTCGACGGTAAGCTCTAATGCTGTCGTTACTTCCCCGAACGTCGATGCCCATGCATCAAAGTAGTCAAGCCCCATTTCCTTTAATCTGTCATTCTGGAGGAATTTCTGCATGACAAACATCTCACACATGGTATTGCTTACCGGAGTGCCGGTTGCAAAAACAATTCCACGTCCATTGTTGATTTCATTGATATACTGGCATTTTAACAGCATATCCGTTGCTTTCTTGGAACCGTTTGAATTGATTCCTGCAACGTTGTTGATCTTGGAGAAAATGGTCAGGTTTTTGTAATTGTGTGCTTCATCCACCATGATGGAATCCACACCTAATTCCTCAAAAGAAAGCACATCATCTTTATTAGAAGCATCTGTCAGCTTCTTCAACTGCTCTAGTAACTTCTTTTTCTGGCTTTCCATCTGCTTGATCGTCCATTGTTCGTTACGTTCTGCCTTGATCTCGCTTATAGCATTGGAAAGAGTATCGATCTGCTTATTCAGCATGAACTCCTGTCTTTCCGGCGAGATCTGGATTTTTTCGAACTGGCTGTGTGACATGATGATCGCATCATAATCGCCAGTTGCAATCTTCGAGATGAAAATCCTTCTTCTTTTCTTTTCAAAATCCCTCTCGCTTGATACAAGTATGTTTGCTGAAGGATAAAGTCTTAGAAATTCAGAAGCCCACTGCCTTACCAGTGATTTTGGAACGGCAATGATCGTCTTGTTTGCAAGTCCAAGACGTTTCTGCTCCATGCAGGCGGCAACCATTTCAAAGGTCTTTCCTGCACCAACGCAGTGTGCAAGCAGTGTATTTTTGCCCATCAGGATACGCTCGATTGCATTTCTCTGGTGTGGCTTTAATACGATCGCAGGATTCATGCCCGGAAACTGACGTTTCGAGCCATCATATTCACGCAGGCGGATATTATTGAATGTATCGTTATAATACTTCACATATTTTTCCCTGCGGTCAATATCCTCGAAGATCCAGTTCCTGAATGCTTCTTTGATCTGCTCCTGTTTGTCTCTTGCTGCCATTGTAGCTTCCTTATTGACGACATATTTATAGGTGCCATCCATATTATCCACCCTGTCACGTACAGTAGCAGAGCGGAGATTTAAAGATGCTTCGATCAAACAGAAAGCGTCCATGCGTGGAGTTCCATACACGGATGTTGCCTTGACTGAAGACCAGTTCAGGAATTTATTTTCAATAAAATACTCTTTTGTTGCCTGTGAGTATTTAATCGTGATCCATGAAGGAGCATATCGGCTGTTGATATTCCAGTCTTTTTTGCGACGTAGTCTTTCCGGTACTTCCAACAGTTCATAGATAAACTGTTCGTAGTCTTCCGGCTCGATCCATGTCGTGCCAAGACGGACATCAATATCCTCCGCAGGAATATGTTCCGGCTGAACCTGTGTCAATGCTTCAACATTGCTTTTGTATAAGGCATTGTCTTCCGCATATATTTTTGCCATACGGAGCTTTCTTTTAACATCTCCTGACAGGTATTCATCTGCCGTCACCCATTTTTCTGTTTCCGGATCAATAAAGATCACACCGGAAAGCTCACGAAACAGCAGTTCTTTTTTTATTGCCTCATTATCGGCATCACAGATGAACAGATCCATCATATATGGAAGATCCACGCATCCTCTCTCATTAACGCTGATGCTCAATACTTCCAAGGCATCCTTACTTTTCCGGATAACCGGCTTTGCTGCCACGGTCTGTTTATAGAACATGTCAGCTTTTGCCACATTACCTTCTTCGTCCACGTTTTCAAGTGAACATAATAAGGGATAATCTGTATCATCCTGAAAGGCAAGTTTGTTGCTTCTTCCGGTCAGATATCCGTATTTTTTTACAAGGGCATCATAGCGCCTGTTAAGGTCTTTCTGATACTCTGATAGATCAGATTCTCCTCTTAACTGTGCCTGAATATATTCATGGACGCAGTTTCTGAGACCATCAAGTGCTTTGATCCTTTCTAGATTTTTTTTATTTTTTATTTCTACCGGTAGCATTACAGAATTTTCTCTGTAATAAAGTTTCCCATCCACAAATGTGTAAGCGAAATTCTTTACGGATTCATCTGCTGGGATACTTCCTACAGCTTTTTCATCTTCCATTTCTCCGGCTTCCGCAATCTGACAGTCCAGATTCAAAAGAGCTTTTTTTAATGCAGGAATAAGGTCCGTGCCTTCTTCTATCCTGCATGCTGTGTACCTGCTCTTTTCTCCGAAACGGCTGGTGTCATACACCATTTTGCCAAGCATCATTTCCGGATGATTGACAAAATACATATTGCATTCTACTCCATCTGCCGTCTGTCCGATATCAAGCCATTCAGCATCCTCACATAAGGACTTTTTCTCTTTTTTCTGAAAAAAGAGGATATCCGATGTGATCTCGGTTCCTGCCACCCCTCTGAAAGCAGAATCAGGAAGTCTTACAGCTCCGATAAGTTCTGCACGTTCCGCAATATATTTACGGAATGCAGCATTTCCCTTGTCCATTGTAAATTTGGACGTGATCACTGCGACCACACCGCCCGGACGGACAAGATCAATCGATTTTGCCACAAAATAATCGTGGATTTTGAAATTATATTTGGCATACCGTAAGTCATAAACTTTAAAGTCTCCAAAAGGCACATTTCCAATGACAGCATCAAAGAAGTTGTCTGAAAATGTAGTGTTTTCAAATCCACAGATATTGATTTTTGAAGTCTGGTAAAGCTGCTTTGCAATTCTACCAGAGATCGGATCGATCTCTACGCCGTAGAGTTTTCGCTCTTTCTGTTCACCTTCGGTCATTGTACCGAAAAAGATACCGGTTCCCATGGATGGCTCCAGTATGTTTCCTTTTTTCAGACCGAAACGTGTGAGTGTTTCGTTTACTGCCCTTGCAATTTCCGGGTTCGTATAAAAAGCATTATTTACGCTTGCCCTTGCATTGGCGTATTCCTCGTCTGTAAGCATTTCCTGCAGCTCGGCGTATTCCTTTTCCCAGCCTTTTGCATTTTTGTCAAATGCCTGTGGGATTCCACCCCATCCGGCATATCTTGACATTGTTTTTTGCTCGGATTCTGTTGCAAGGCGTTTCTCGGATTCCACGTCTTTTAAGGCTTTGATTGCCTCAATATTCCAGTAGAATCTAGTTTTGTTTCCACCTTCATTCACTTCTCCAATTTCGTAACGGAAGTTATGGGGAAAGATTTTCTTTAAAGTGCTTACAACTTTTGTTACAACATTTTTTTCATGTCTTTTGTTTTCAACGTTCTTTGATTCCTCTTTATTTAAAAAGAAGAACATAAAGAACTTTGTAAGATTTTTTGTTTTCATAATTTTCATCCTTTATACGCGTATTTTTATATAAGATCACGCAAAACATCTGCGTGTTGCTTAGATTGATAGATTTATATGTAAAGCCTTAAAAGGCATAAAAAAAAAGAGCGCCCGTTGCGCTCGATAATAAAAAAGTCCACAGAAGATACTGCGGACTTTGATTAATTTTTATTCAATTAATTTTATTTATGACTGAAGTATAGCATACATCATTTTTAGTGTCAAAAAAAGATGAATATTATCTGCTCTTATATAGTAATTAAGAGAGTTCTTTATTAATAATATTGCTAAATTCATCCAATGCTATGGTTACAAATTTTCTTTTAAAAGGCTTTCTGCGCATAGGTATACCATGCGCTTTCAACCAATTATTTGCTTCATAATCTTGCAGAAAATTCTTATGTGAAAAAGCATATGGCTCATAAGCACTTTTTAATTGCTGCATATTTTGCATTATTATAAACATTTTATTTTCCTCACTTCAGTTTAATATTTGTGACCTTTTCTACATTTCACTTTTGCTTATTGTTCATTTGATTTTTTTGTTTGAACCAATAAACATATGATTCTTCATCATGAAAAGCGCATTTTGTTACTAAGTATATTATTAACCATATAAACATAGCACAAACTAAGTAAAGGATACCAAATTCCTTTATTGTAGAGATACCTGCATACACCCCTACGCATCCTAAATATGTAAGAAATCCACCTATTCCAAAAGCCCCAAGAGAAATCGTCGCATACGTTAGCGCTATTCGTTTAGCTTCCTTTTCAGTGATTTCTATTTGTGATTTAATAGAGGCTTCTTTGTTCTTCCTATATTTATCCTTAGAGTTTTGTCCTTTCATGTCCTTTCTCCATTTTTTTAATTTTTCTGGTCCTGAATATATTTTAAGCGAGTTTTTCGTACATTTTTTTCATGAACGTTTCGTTCAGATGAATATTTTCATTTTCGCAGATTGATTTAAACACATCAATTTTAGATGTGCTTTCCCCCATTGCTGCTACATCAAGCCAGCTTGCAATCGAATCAATTTTTTCATCTGCTATTGCATCGGCAGAATTTGCTTCTTTGATTTCTGGAACCACCTGTTTTCTGGCCTCTTCTTTTAAGCCGTAAAAAACAGTTTCAACCTCATTCCCGGACATATTTGAAACAAGATCGATCAAATATTTCTTTTTTTCTTCCATCGTCATACCATCAAATTCATTCTCTGTTACCTGCTCAAAATTGTTGTTCATAGTGTTTCATTCTCCTTTTATTTTATTTTTTTTCTTATATTGATAAAGGTGCACAAAACATTCCTTTATTTCCTTTGTTCTCCAATATATACACTTGTGACGGAATCATCATCATTACCAGCATACACAGTCACCAAAATTGAATCTCCTATATTGATCGAATCATATACGCTTGAAGATACGTTTAATTCCTTAGTTTCTCCAGACGTATCATCCATTGAGACTGTTAATAAATAAGATCTCTGGCTTATCGGAACTGTATTCACAATAATATTATGTAAAGTTGTGCTTTTATCCGTTACGGTTACATATGTTTCGTAGGAATAGTTTTGAGCTTCGATTTCTTGTATCCTTTTTTCAGCAAAACGATTATTTCCGTACAACAATATATGTCCAAAAAGGAAAACAAAGCCGTAAAAACCAATAAGTCTCCACACAATATATTTCATATTTCCCCCCTCTTTCGATTAAACGGCATCCCTGATTTCCTTTACAAGTTCTGTTTCGCCTGTTTTTTCCAAAACTTCGGCTGCCGCAAGTAAAAGTTCTTTCAGTTTGTTTAGATATCTTGTCTGTTCAGCCGCCTTGATTGCTTTTTCATCAATAATCTCTGCTACCTCTGTATCTTCTGGAATAACATCAGCACAGCTCTTTTTGATTGCTTCTTTCTGGTCTTCAAATAAATTGACTTTTTCAAGCACTTCATTGATGATCTGCTCCGTAAGCACTACTTTTGGTGGCTCGTCCGGCTCATTTGTGCTGCTTTCTTCTGCTTTTTCCTGTTCGTTCTGCAAAACTTCATTCAACGTATCCTGTACCTCATTATAAATCTGGATAGTTTCTTCATCATCATCGTCGCCGACAACATCTTTGACAATCTGTGCAAATTCAACCTTCTTCTGGTCTGAGGTCATATGTTCCATACATCCCAAGACACCGTCTTCAAATTCCACATGCGGATTTACGGTATTTTTCGTATAAAACATGACTGAATGAATATCTGTACTCCGATCCGTAAAAGCAGGAAATACAAAGCCTGTTTCCGGCATGCCAACTACCCAGTCACGGATACGTGCGCCAATACGGTTTTCTGCTTCACGATATCCTAATGCCGGCTTCGTGAGTTCCACAGGGCATATCGCACAAAGCAAATATTCGTAAACTTCTTCTGATTCGTCTAATTTATCGTTATCAGAGGTTTTCGTCATGACATCATAAGCGTCATGAAAGATAAGGATCAGATAGTTTCCTACCCTGTCATAGTTGTCGATGATCATATCATAGAAAGTATCAAGCAGATCGTCATTTTTTAATTTGCTTTCACGAAGCCCCATTAAAAACTGCTGCTTCCCACCTGCTGCTTCCTGTTCTCTTGGGAAAGCTAATTCTACAAGGTTATTTCCAATATTGCCAGATAACGTCTTTTTGGCAATTTCAAGGTACTTGTAAAATTCTTCATCTTCCAGATTCAGAAATGTTTCCGCAATTTTTGTGATCTTTTCTTTTTCAACGCTGACATAGCAGCCACACATTCTCGTAAATGTGCATGCTTCCTTTTTAAATCTGCGTTTCAGCTCCATAATGTCCTTTTTATTCATCGTATTTCCTCCTAGTATATTTTATTAATTATTGATGTATTACAACTATCATAAATGACGCGCATAAAGCAGTTCTTTTTTTTTGAAGTGATCATTTGATATAGTTCATGTATCATGATTTTTCTCCTTTACCCTTTCTTTTGCATCAATAATACCGGCAATGAGAGCTGCTGTTTGTATAGATGCAATTGTCTGTTCCTTTGAGTTTCTTGGTAATTTATAAATGTTCATTATCACATTTATCCTCTTGTCTATAGCCATAAGATTATCTATATCAAAATTATCGCTGTTCCCATCCAAAAAAATCACCATGCTGTGTTCTTGAACTTTGCCATATACTTCTTCGTATAATACTTGTTGTTTGGAATGCCATCCATCTTCTGTCTTTATATATATGTAATTGTTCTGTTTTCTTTCTGTACCTATTGGCTTTGCACGTTTTGATATTTGATCAGTTGTAAATCTTGCCACGCCAGATTTTATGTTATTTCTCGTTAAACAGGCTGCCAGAGAAGTTTCATTCACGTTTAAATCAAACCTTCTGTTAAATGCTACGGTGATATCCGACAGAAATCTTCCCGGCACATAATTTCTTAAAAAATCAAGTTCTTCTGAGGTATATTCGTGTCCTTTAATATATCCTGTTCTTATCTTATTTCTTTGAATGTAATTATCCACAGATGTTATAGATCGGTTTGCATCAAATCTTTTGTTCAAAGCTTCTGTGATTTCTGCCCTGCTGTGTCCAGGAGCATATTCTTTTATGAAATCCTTTTCATCCGGAGTAAATCGTTTGAATGTTCCTGTCATAATCAAATACCCTTCTGTTCCAGAAAGAAATCCGGTACTTTAACATTTCTTGCTGAATCATACTCTCCGATGATCTTTTCCGCCTCAAGCGACAGTGAAACGCCTTGAAGGATCTGCTGTGATACATTTGATACTGCCTTTGCCCGTTCAATTTCTGATTTTAATTCGTCGGCAGTCAAGGATTCATCCCCCAACCTCTTGAGTTCATCAAATAATGCACTACTTAATTCATCCCATCCTCTTTGCATATATTTCTGCTCCTTCTTAGTACTTTTTAACAGTAATCACGAATGTTTATCTGTAGTGTCTCCCTGCCCTGCCATTCGTTGATGCGCGGTTCATACAATAAATTTAATCTTGTATGTTCAGCATTTCCGGCAAGCAGGCAGTCTTTTTCAATCGTGCCAAATCTCCGTTCCATATCTTCAATGAACACATCCGGATCAGTAAAGAATATTCCATCCATTACAAGTCCGTCATCCTGCAGTAAAGTAAGTTTTACCCCACATCTGGTTTTTCCAATTACTCTTATCCCAGTGATACGTGTGCTACGTGCTGCAAATACGGGCTTTTCATTGCCTTTTCCGCACGGTTCCAGTTTTTCAATGTCATGCACAATTTCTTTTGTGGCGTAATCTACCGGCATGACAATATCAATCCTTACTTTTTCGATCAGATCATTATCTTCCAGCTGGCAGTTTTCATTCATGGCTTTTCTAAACGACTCAATGTTCTCTTTTTGCAGAGATAGTCCTGCCGCCATTGGATGTCCGCCAAATTTATCCAGATACCGGCTGCACTTGACCATTTCATCATACATGGAATATTCATCAATAGATCTTCCCGATCCTTTTACTTCTTCCTTGCCGTCTGTAAGAACAAATGCAGGTCTGTAAAAGCGTTCTCTGACTTTTCCTGCCACGATCCCGGCAATACTCTCATGGCATTCAGGGAGATAAACGACCAATACCTTATCATCAGGCATATCTTTTTCTACGATTGCAATGGCTTTTTCTACATTTTCCTGCGTCATGGCTTTTCGTTCATTATTAAATTTCATAAGAAGACTCGCGCTCGCTTCGGCTTCTTCCTCTGTTGATGCTAACAGCAGACGCATTGCATGCTGTGCTGTGTCAAGACGTCCACTAGCATTGATACATGGACCTAAAACAAAACCAACATGATAAGTGCTCAGTTTCTGGTACTCAAGCTTATTTGCACGGAGCAACGCTCTCATTCCAAGATTCTGCGTATGCGCAAGCATATTCAACCCAATTTTTACCAGAATACGGTTTTCATCTGTGAGATCCATGACATCCCCGATCGTTGCAAATCCGGCATATTCTATGAATGGCTTTACTTCAGATTCAGGGATTCCGCATGACTGGTATAAAGCCTGTATAAACTTATAGACAACGCCTGCGCCGCAAAGTCCTTTGTATGGATAGCCACATTCAACCTGTTTTGGATTAATGATCGCATCTGCCACGCTCTGTTTATACTTGCGTTTTCCGTCGATCTCCTCATATGGGATATCATGGTGGTCTGTTACGATCACGGTCATTCCCTTTTCTTTTGCGTGTGCAACCGCATCTATGGCAGCAATTCCGTTGTCACATGTGATGATTGCCCTTGCCCCTGCTTCATAAGCGTCTTCAATCAGGTTAACATTGATGCCATAGCCATCCTCGATACGATTTGGAATTGCAAAATCAACATCTGCTCCGCATCTTTTCAGACCACGGTTTAACATATAAGTGCTGCACACTCCATCTATGTCGTAATCTCCAATGATGCGGATCTTTACGCCTTTTCGAATCAGATCTTTTGTAATATCAACTGCCTTTTTCATATCTTGCATCATCCATGGATCATATAAATCCTTATAACCGCCATTTAGATATTTGTTGATCTGACCTGTTTTATAAATCCCCCGGTTGCGCATGATCCTGGCAACCGCCGGGCTTATATGATACTGCTGTGCAATGGCATCAAAATCTCCGCCTTTTCTAAGTTCTATCCATCTTTTTCTCATGATCTTCTCTTTCTCCGGGAAAAGTGTTGGACACCTTTTCGCATAATTCGCATAACTGTCAAACGGTATCTGTCCGGTTTTTTCTATTTTTATTAGCGTAGGCTTACTGATCTGCATCTTGTCGTGCAAACATAATACCGTAAGCCCATATTTGCGCCTTACTGATCGGAGATCAAAAGAGATCGGTAAACTGTTATTCTGCATCTGCTCTCCCTTCTTTGCTTGTATAATATAGCGTATATCAACATGTTGAATCGCAAAAAATTACGGATCTGTCTTTTCTTTGATCTTTTCCAGTGTACGCTCCAGTTCAGAGTATTTGTAATACTGCTTTGTATCTTCTCTTTCTGCTCGTTGCTCTGTGCTTAGCACATAGCCGGTTCCTCTTTCATTTTCAAGAGATTCTGTCTGCATGCCCGTTTCTTCAATATTTTCATTCGAACATCCTGCAATGTTTGATATACATAATATTAAAATACTTAAATATATTATTTTTTTCATAAAAACATCTTTCTCCTTTTGTCTTGTATATTATAGCACATTTAAACATATATGTAAACACAACGCAATAATCAATTGTAAAAAAAGCCACAACACATACTGTGCCATGACTTTTTATATTTTTTTATGTAGATTCTAAATTTTTCTCGTTATCTTGTTTTTTCGATCCGGCTTAATGTAGCCGGAGAAATATTGCTTTTTATATATATATTTCTGCTTGTGAAAGACCTAGCTCATTTCTTCTTTTTCTCACTCTGCTTCCAACTATATACATATCTAAATTTAAAACATCTTGGATATTTATGAGACACAGTTTTAATTTCTCCTATATTCCTCTGCTAAATTTCATATCTTGAAACTACAACTAATGTTTTTTGTAAGCTTGATCGGACATGCGTACAGAATATGTGTTCAAAATCACGCAAAACCATGTGCTGGTTGCCATAATCGTCATATGGATAGCTCTGTGGTTTAAAGACACAATATCTAAGATATCAACCACAAGTAATAAAAGACATGCTATCTTTGAGGGAATCTCCCTTTTGTAATATTCGCTATGCGTTTTTCTACATTTTCTTACTACATTCATCATAAGCACAACCATATATATACCAAGGCAGATATACATGATTCCCAACAATATGTATCCCATTTCCGTATCATCCCTTCCTTAGATAAAGCTCAACTGACCAAATTCGTCTTCGGCTGTTGCCTCCATTTCATCTTCTTCCAGATCTTCGCGTGTTTTTTCTGCCGCTGGAGCTTCCATGGTAGGCGCTTCTGTATTTTTGCATTTTACACCGTAACTTCCTCCATATCCAGTTTCCTTGACCAGATTTTTTACTTCTGTCAAAAATGCTTTCATTTCTTTATCATTTGAAATGTTGTGAGCATATACGATTACAACCCCGTTTTCAATTTTTGATATATATCCTTTTCGTGAAAGGATTGAAACAAATTCTTCTTTTCCCATATGCCCTATATTTCCTCCTTGCAGATATTATAGCATCTTTACAAAGACACTCTACTCATGCGATAAAGTTTCAAAATAGAAAACAATATTCTTTGTTTTTTCCTCTACCAGTCCGTATTTTACCGCCAGTCGATATCCAAAATTTTTCCTAAGATTATTCATCATGGTAGTCTGAAGCCTTTTCCTGAAGTCTTCTTCTGTCATTGTTTCCCTTAAATCTTAATTTGAATCATCTTGGTCATTCAAATAATAATCCCCATTACTATATTTTTTAACAGAAATCTTATCTACGACTTCTAAAATCGGTTTATCTATCCAAACAACAATTCTATTTTCAGGTATATTTTCAACCCCTTCTTCAATACATATTGCATAATAATCCGCTCCATTATATTCTGTGTTAATGACTTCTGCCTGCATATATGTGATTGGATGTTTAGATGACCAATATTCTTTCAACTTTGTAGCTCCTAATTGAGCAATGTATACGAATGCAAAAGCCACACAAGTAACCAATAATGCCAAGATAATGTCATATATAATATCCTTAACTGTTGTTTTATCGTTCATTTTTTTACCAGCCTCTCCTAATTATATTTTCTTAGAAATCTTCTCATTTGTCTGTGAATCCCGTTCTGGGACAGCATCAAACACGAAGGTTTTAGCCCATATTAATATTCCTGCTATGATTATTGCAGTTATCAAGAATACTCCTATGTTTAATTTACTATGAAAATATAGTTCCATCTTTTTCTCCAATCTTCTATTTGGTTTTGTCTTTTAATAATCCCACAAAAGATTTTGCTCTCGCGGGTGTTAATTTGTGATAGCTGTTTTCGTGTCTCCATTCTGTCAATGTTACCTGCCAGTTCTCCGGCAAAACATCCATATGTTCAAGCAGCATATTCTTTTCTTCTTCTTCCCTATTTAACACATAGGAAAGCGCCACATTGAGATACTTGATGGCTTTGGCATAGTCTACTTCCTTTCTGCCTATCTTCCAGCCGCCCAGCTTTCTGTTTGTGATCGCATATCTGATCCTCACGGAATCTAAATAGGTCAGGTTGAGAAATTCATCTTTGAAAACTTCCATGTTTGCCCTTGCCATTTTTTTGGAAGAATCCCAAGTAGCTGCACAGTCTGATTTTTCCTCTGAAATGTAATAATGTGAATCAGACTGTTTATATTTTACGTCATGTACGACCTTTTTATAGCATTTATATTCGTCAGTGAACGCCCTTGACTTATAAGAGATTGAATCGTTACGGTAGTACTTATTCTTCCAGATCACCCATTTTTTTACATTCTCTTCGGTAAGCTTGTCCTTTGCATGCGGATAAAAGTCTGGATAGAATTTTCCTGCCTCCAACGTGATCTCTTCTTCTTTTAGTTCAGGTGGTCCGGCAAGTTCCATGAAATGATGATTGACAGTCCATGATGTATCTGTAATAGGTACCTTTTCATTCTTGCAGTCATATGGATAGCACAGATAGCTCACAGTGTATGTTTCATCTGTTTCGACCAGATTGATCGGATACACCGTGCTGTTAGCAATGCTGACATCATGTGTCCGGTTCTTGTCCCCACGCCCTCTGTCGTTATTATATCTCTGGAACTGCGTCCCGGCGCTGGAATATGCATCATCCCTTGTAATGTACTGTATAGTCAGTACCATGTCTCCTTTCTTCATTTCCCCGGCTGTTGCCTTTAAAATATCTACCCATGTGCCATAAGTATTATCCTCAAGCCATCCGTCCGCCATGGAAAATACAACGTATGGGTTTGGTTTCATTACTTTTACTTCTTCCGGAAGCCTTATCAGTTTTCCGTCATTGATAAGTCCCTGCAGGATAGAAATGATGAAAAACCTTGCAATCTTTTCTTCCCTTGTGGTGGATGCTACGTACTCTGTTTCCTGTGTTATAGTTTCTTTTTTTGGTTCATAGTACACGTTATCATCGCTGATCCTGATTCTATCTTCATCCGTCCATCCGATATAAAGATTGTCTCCATCACGTACCAGGATCCCGATCGTATGACCATGATATTTTTCATAAGATTCCAGCATATTTTCAAACCTGTCACTTGTGCAGTAGGCAGTTCCGCTACGGCTTACTTTGACAAACGATACTGATTTGTCTCCCGGACAGAAAAGACTGCTTATATCCCTACGGTGTTTTAGTAATTCTTCAAAGTAACCGCAGTCATCACCGTCAAAATCATAAAGGGCAATCAGTTTTCCTAACTCCTCGTCGAGAAATCTTAATTTCTGGTAGATCACAAGCGGTGCGTTCGTATCGGCAGGCTGCCCTTCAGTAAGTTTTGTAAAGTTTACTACTTCCCCTGTCATGCAGCGGATCGCATAGATCTGTGTGTCGAGCATATATATCTGATTATTCAGCTCCTCGACTTTTGCTTCAAGTTCTGCTTTCTTTTCTGCAATGATCTCATTCTGCCTGCGGTATTCTTCTTCCAGCTGCCGTCTGAACTCGGCAATCCTTTGTTCTGTTTCTTCCTGAATAAATGCAAGCTGCTGTCTCGCTGTTTCTATTTCTGCCTCTTTTTCCTGGATCCGGTTTTGGATATCAGTTTTTGATGCATCCCCTGAAGCCATCATTAGGCTGCCGTCACCGCCGCCTAACGCTGTCAGCCTTGAAATGCTCACATCGTCATAATCTTTGTACATTTCCCAGCGTACAAATCTGGCAGGCAGTATCCATTCCCCTTCTGATGACCGGATCATCACGAAGCGTTCTTTTTCATCCAGATAAATAAGGTCAAAGCACTGCTCCATGCGTTTATTATATTCATCCTGTTCAAGCAGCTTTTTTAACCAGCTGCCACCTTCAGTACCGTGTTTCAATGCATCGTATACACCGGGCATTTTACGACTCAGCTCATTAAAATTGATCTGCTCACCAGATTCCCAGTCTGAGGCACTGACTTTAGACCAGTTTTCTGTCCTGTATTTTTCAGCTTCTTTGGATGTGATCCACTGTGTTATTTCATTTTCATCTTTCAGCCACGCTTTTCCAATTACCGGCATCCGTTTTTCCATGATTTTTCCTTTCCGCATATCTAACCAAAGATACTTGTTCTGCTTTACATCCGTCCGTTTGCTTTGAGCCTGCATATCTTCATTTCTGATAAGTTCATCACGATCTGGTCAATCTTATTGATATACCACATGAGGAGCATTCCCGAAATAAATCCGCCTACATGCCCGATCCAGTCAATGTTAAAACCAATACTGTTAAAGATCAGCATTGCACCTGCAAATCCGGCAAACCGCTTTTTCATTCCGATCATGTTATCATCTGTCAGCACATCCATTACCAATGCTCCAAGTAATGCAAATATGGCTCCGGATGCCCCGACGGTTATAGTCTGCAAATCTTTCATTACAAAATAATGATATGCAGAGGACAGATAGCCTGCAGATATACCGCCGAGCATATATACAGCAAGAAACCTCAATGTTCCTTTTCTTTTCAGCAACATCTTTCCAAGCAGATAAAGAGACACAACATTTCCAAACAAATGTCCGATACTTCCATGTTCGAACATATAGCTTATAAGTCTTGCATATTCTTTATTTATAATGATTGCGTTTGCTGATATTGCATACGCTTCCAGCCCGTTATTTGATGTATAACCGGCAAAGCCAAGTCCTCCGGTCTTTACCGCATTATAAAAGCAGCAAACATTTATCATCATAATGATATATAAGATCCATGTGCTGTAATTGCCATTTACCCTTTTTGAAATATCCAAATTTGCTTTTGCGATTTTTCTTTGCTTTTTGGAAAAGTCAATAAAATCAAGGCATTCCTTCTCATATCGTGCCGAATATCCACGGCATTTTACTTTTGAATCAGAGCAGTCTATGGTTATCATATTCTTGCCGTAAAGTTTATGTGTTCTTGAAGAACCGATTAATATGATCAATGGATCAACGGCAAGAAGGATATTATATTTTTCTTCTGCCTCTCGTATCACAGCATTCAGAGAGCATGTCCCACTCACTTCCGCCTGTATCGCTTCAATGACAATAACAGTTTTTAATTCCCTGATATTGCTCATATAGATCTTTGCATGCCTTCTGGTTGCACCAATTTGGTTATATCCATTCTTAAAAAGTATTGTTTCAATATCCCTGCCTGTTGTAATCATTGCCGCCTCCGTTCACAGGATTTTTAGCTCTTTTTGCTAGTTTTTTCCTGCCTTTTCAAGTCTTTCGATGAAATCTAGAAAGAATTGTTTTTGTTCTTTATCCTTTATTTCTTCCTGCGAGTACTTGCATACTGCATCTCTCAGCCATTCGATTTCTTTATCTGTCAGCCCGAAAATTTTATACTTTTCGACCAGAGGCTTATCCCAGTCCCTATTGCCTTCAATATTCAAATAAAAATCATCTTTAATTCTTTCTGCGTACTGTTTTGCATCATCATATTTATCAAAATTGTTGAAAGATGCTGAACCAGATGTAACTGTATAACGTGTGATTTCCTCGTCTGCAAATATTTTATTCATATATTTTTTCTCCCTGTTAAGTTAAATTCCTCATATCTACATTTTTTCAGTGAACAAAACAATGTATCACTCTCATTCTGCTTTAATTAACCATATTCTTTTCGTTATATACTCTATGGATTTTTAAAATATAATATTTACGACCTTTCTCTGCACCCCACTCTTGATTGCCAAACCCCTCACTTATCGTACATTCAGCAGTAAATTCAGGTTTATCCTTTCCATATCCATTGCGGAATACAATGTCTTTCTTATGTTTGTTCCAAACCATTGTGGGTTTGTCTTTTGAAAAATCATAATATTTACCAAAATAATTTGTAAATCGCTTTTCCCAATAAGGTTTCATTTCTCGGTATTCTTCGGTTTTAGCCCCGGACAGAATCATTTCAAACCATTTCTTTTTTAAGGTAAGTACCATGTTACCTCTGTGATAATAATTATACCTGCACTTTTTCGAACAAAACAATTGGTCTGACCTCGTCGGGTGAAAGTGACATCCACAATTAAAACATGTCTTATTCAATATCCGTACCTCCATAAAGTTCTGTTTATCTAGTTAAATTCTGGCTAAAAGTCATTTCCTTATGTTCGCAAGCAAAACTTATCATACCCTTTTCGCTCATTTCAAATGACATATCCGTTTTCTTCTTTTCGGTAAATTCCTTATCTGTTTCATAAAGACTTACAATGCCCTTTCTTCCATACATAACATAATATTGTCCTGTTTTATTATTGGTTGCTGTTCCTATCCACTTAAATCCTCTCATATGCCACCTCTCATGTTTCTAAACTTCTCCTACTATAAATTCTAACGTTCAGTTTAGTTATTTAATATTTTCTTGCTCTTGCCAATTTCATTGGCATAAATACCATCAGAGCAGCCTCTTTTATCGCCTCGCCAGTAATTGTAACAGCCACTTAGTTCAGGATATTCTTCGCATTTTAATTTATAAGGTTCTACGATTGTAGCGCAATATATGCCATTAGGAATGTGCCCATACTTTTTAATGTCTTTATCCCTAACTATACTTTCGATAAAATGTGTAACCGATATTTCTACAATATCTCCCTTTTCAGCTCTTAATAATGGTCTGTCAAATTCATACGGGATATCTTTCATACTTTCTCCAACCTAAATACTTATTTTGGGTTATTTATAATCTTCAAATCTCTGCACGGCAGCAAAAGCAAATCTCGAATTAACCCATCGTTGCATACGCTTCAGATCATCTTTGGGTTTAAGCCTATATTTATCGTAAATCATCACATAGGGACTGTATCCGAGATCTCTAAGCGTGTATATTCGCTCCAAATCCTGCTCTATTGTGGTGTTAAATCCGCAGAGGACATATACAGTCATTTTTCGATGATCCCACCCGGTAAGATTCTTGAACATCTCAAATTTTGGAATTATGAAATTTTTATCCTCATATCGATCCCACGCAAAATGAATGTTCTTAATTTTCATCTGCCGAATGTATTGTACTTTTTCCTCTGTCATGATACGAATATCGCAACCTTGTGAAAAATCTACCCACGCTCTGCTGTCAATGAGCTGTTTGCTCAGTTCTTTCCAGTCCCGACAGGCGAACATATTCGGATCAAGCAGGATAATATTTTTCTGCCCGTTCCAAAACTCGGACAGGTCCGCAGCCTTTGCGGAACATTTACCCTCTTTTTTTCCAACGATGCAAAAATCACATCCACGTGGGCATCCTCTTGTCAGAAATCCGTAAGCAGTATCTTTGCACAAATCCGGATAAAGGCTGTAGTCAGGATAAATATGCTCAATCTCTGGTGGCAATGGATCTCCGCCAGAAGGATAATTATAGCCAGTTCCGCCTTTTATTATTTCACCGGCGCATACCGGATGTGGATAATCTGATGTAAAAGTAAACACTTTGCTCATGTAAACTCTATCTGGCGGATTGCACCACGCAGTTAACGGATTGTACCATTCTACCGTATCGCCCTGCTGTTTATGCCACGCTGACAACTTCATAATGGGGAGACATGGAAAATTATGCCCATCAACATCTATCAGTCCTACTCTCATTTTCCTCTCCTAAATTCTAAAGTTCAGTTTAAGACACTTTAAATCTGTCTCTCGACGCAGAACGGAACATCATAAAAAGCATTTCCGATAATGGTTTTTCCCTGTCTCTGCGTCTTGCCTTCTTAATTACTGTCAATTCTCTCCAGTTATTACGCCAACTGCTTTCTGTTGGAACAAGTACCCCTACAAAGTAAGGGATTTTATTTGAAACCGCCACATAAACTTCTTCCGGCATCACAAGATAATTGTAATCGCCTATAAAGTTCAAACCGTGTCCTGAATTGAAGTCTTCAATAGAAGATTTTACTTCATAACAATAGAAATCCCCTTTTTCAATTCCAGAAACTGTGTTATTAACAGGCTTAAATTTCATATAGTCCACTCTGATTGCATGTCCTGTAGCATAATCAAATGTGACCTCTTTAGCCATGTAAATTCTTGTGTCATTTTTAGGATTTATGTATTTTTCCAATGACATGGAAAGTTTCTTTGTAATTTCCGGTCGTTTACTCATCTCTACCTCCTAAATTCTAATTTAACCAACGCATACAACGACAATTACAGAATTCTTTTTCAGTCCATTTTCCTTGCAGAAATCAGTCCAGAAATCTTGCAATTCACTCTGTGCTGTAGATGCAGAGTTAACTGTAAATTCTGTTTCCATTATGTCTTTATTTTCCATGTAGCTTATCTGGTATGTTGGCTTATATTTTTCTGCGCATTCCCAGATCCTTTTCTTAAATGATTGCTTTATAGTAGCCATCTTCACCACTCCTCTGTTCTGTCCTAACTTCTCACCATGCTCAGTACTTTCTAATTTAGTTACTATATATCATCAATATTTGCTGTATTATATCTTATCTCTTTTGTCTTGTTTATTATAGCATATTTAAACAAATAAGTAAACATATAAAAATATATAAAACAATAGAAAAGCCGAGGCTAATCCAACCTCGGCTTAGATCTTATTATTTGTATAATCTTTGGCACTTCCCATATCTAAAGAAAAGGGGGTTACGGTAAATTTTGGGGTAAGCTTATAATTTTGTTTAATTCCTGTGCCTGATTCTGCATCTGTTCTGCCATATTGGCAACACCAGTCATCATGGCATTTAACTCATACATATCCGGAAGCGGACTCATATTGTAAACTCAACGTTCGAAAAACAAATATACTTTGTAACCGCTGTTTTCTGCCACAGCACTTACCCAGTACGCAGATACGGATTCCTGTTTAACCCTTTCGTTGTTCAGACCATTCAAAAGCGCATCCCTGTCAAAATCTCCACCCATATCGCAGCTCATGTAAAAATATCCTTCCGGATTTCCACTGTCTTCCATGATCTGCTGTGCTGCGGCATCCACAGTTCCTTCCATGCACGCTTCGGTGAGTTCGTCTGCATATCCGGACACCGCTGCTCCCGGATAGATCTCGCCCACTACTTCTCTTACTTTTTCCGTAAGTTCCTCGTTGTAGCCTGATATGTATACCTGCTTCGCCTGTGAGGTTCCCTGCACAGTTCCTCCATGGTCTGTCTTTGTCTGTTCTGCCACATCCTTTGCCCGTTCAACATCCCTTTCTGCCTCATTCTGCGAGCGTGTGAGCAGATTTGAGCCTTTTCCTATGACAAACCCGGCCAAGAGCATGACTGCAGCAAGAGCAATGACGACCGGTACCGTATTCGTCTTTTTCTTTTCGCCATGATAATAATTATAAAACTCGTCTTCAGCTTCCTGAAGGTTTTCTTCATCCATTTCGTAATCTTTTCTCATACAAATCCTTTCCTTTTTTTGACACTCCCCGAAGCTAAAGCTTTGGAGTTTTGCCAGCTAACTTATAAGTTACTCCGGGGCATCTGCCCCGGAGTCCAAATCTATGCTATGGATATGAAATTAATTCAGATATAAGATTCCTGTTGTGTACTGGTCACTTAATTTCGTGTCAAGTGTAATGATCGCCACATCCCCGTCACGGATCTCTACATCATCCAGTTCATATACATCACGGACCTTTGTGGTATCTGGATCATTTTTACGTTCCCTCTCCCACATATCAAGCCCGGTTCCGTCTGCACCGCCATAATAAGTGAGATGTTCATTTGTGCCGTGCACATACGTGTCGATCTTAAATCCAAGTATCAGGTAACCGTCATCCAGCCAGTAATCATCATCTTCTGAAGCCTGTCCATTTTCTGCCAGTGCTTTCTGGAAATCATCCTCATACTGGCTTCCTTCCGGATTCTTTTTGACAACATGGATCTTTGACGGTATCTTATATTCTCCATACCATGTCTGCATGGATTTTTCAAACTTATCATATACCGTCCTGTTGATGTCTCCAAGTCCGTTTGTCTTTCTGTATCTGAGGCTGTCTGCAGAACTGTTATCTTTGTTGGCTTCCAGCTCCTCCTCGTCTCCGGTCAGAAGTTTCTGTGTGGACTGCAGCGTGATACTGCCTACCGTATAGCTTGGTGTCTCATGATATAAGATTTCATTATTTGATTTGTCAAATTTCTTTGCCGTATAGGAAACCGGATCATAATCTCCATAATCGTAATAACTGTAAGCAAAATAGGCATCCCCGATGCTCACGGTCTGGATCTTATTACTGTCCTGTGGTGATCCTGCCTTGATAAAGGATTTCCCATCCAGATCATAATAAATGTTCACATCCTCCGTCACAGTGCCGTCCGGTGCGATATACCGGTAGGCAGGCGTGATCTTTATGGTATCGTCATTATTATACAGCCTTGATATCGTCTTAAAGGTAAATCCAAATTCGTGTCCTGCCTGTAAGAATCCCATGCCTCCGAAAGTGCCTCCGCTATAGATATTGGACTTTCCATTCGTGAACGGGATCGTGTTGATCAGATCCCATGCATTGGTCAGTGTTCCGTCAAGCACATATCTTACGTTTGTCTCTCCAAAGCGGTTCGTTGTGCCGACACGCTTCTCCTGCTTATGCTTTGTGAACTGGTATACGCCGATACCTTCTGATCTGTCATATCCTCCGAAGATCTGCTCGTCATTGATACCTGTCACTTTGAAATCATAAATGACTCCGGACACCTGCACCGGATAGTTATAGGTTGCGACATAGTTTCCGAGGTCGCTGTTATAGGTGTATTCCTCCATGTTGTTTATGGCTGACGAGTTATTTGCAAATACACGCACCTGAACCGGATTTGTATTTACATCATAGCCTGTGTAATCTGCCACGCCATACACGCCCTCGGCTGCCCATGACGGAAGGTAGAACTCAAACGATTCCACATTTCCAAGGTCGATCCATTCGGTATATCCTGTTGCAGATTCTACATCATAATATGTATCATTCACTTTTGCGGAAAATGGGAACCGCACCTGTTTATTTTTCACGTATTTCGTGAAACCTGACACATTCGTGTAACCTTTCTGCTGGAAGTATGTGTTCCAGTCAAAGTCTACATTATAAGTGTTATCAAGGATAAGTTGTGTTGCCCCGGTCTGGTTGATAAGCTGTGTCTTTCCCTCTCCCATCATGGAGATCGGCGCAACAACCGGACTGTGTACCACGATCGGCTCATTATGCTCATATCCTGCCATGATCGCCGAAATGCTAAGCTCGTTGTCTACAAATTTCATTGTTCTTGTCTCGCTGCTGCTTCCTGCGGCAAACCGGTTGTAAACTGCCTGCAGCGTTGTGTAATAATATCCGTTGTTCGTTTCTTCCGGGATCGTCACGACTGTGCTTCCTGTCACTTTATCATTTGCCTGGTTCTCATTCATTTCCACTTTTGCATTTTTCACAAATGTGAAATTGATCCCATTCTGGCTTATATAATTGGAACCGTCCAGTGTCAGCTCGTCATTTTTTACGATGATCTCTTTTGCGTCGATATAAGTAGCAAACTGCTGTTTCACATAATGCTGGACTGAACTGTCCGAAGGATCAAGTTCTGAACTGTCAAATGTCCCATCCACGGAGTATCCCGTGATATCCGGCCAGATGATATGATAATCATCATCCGGGGTATAGGTTGTCCCTGCAAATGTCGAATGGTCGGTGCTGCTGTGTTTTTCTCCGTTTATCGCAATATCATACTGGATATCTGCCCGGTTGCTGTACGGTACGGAAGAAAAGTCATTTGTAACAAGCGCATTGTTGTACTCCAACAGGTTCATGCCGCTGATATAGTAATACTGCACCGGATCCATCTCATATGAGATACTTCCGCTGAAATGGTACGTCTGTGTAGAAGTCGTCTCATATGTATAGGGTATGACGTACTGATAGCCACTTGGGCTTGACGCGTCTTCGATCCTTATATACCAGTCTCCATAGGTCTTTCCTCCGGAGACCTGTCCGGACATATCAGAGCTTGTGATCTGTGATCCGGTATGTGTTACCGGCACCTGTTTAGTTACCGTAATGTCATACGGCACCTTATAGGTCTTTACAACACTTCGGGAAGATACGTTGACGTGTCCGTACCACGAATCCAGATTGATCGCATTGGTATAATCTTCGGTCGTCGGGATCTTTACTCCGATGTCAAAGGTATCATCATCGTTATATGTCCTCAGATCCGGTGCTGCGTAATTATCCCCGGACTGGTTCGTGTCATTTCCTGCCTCGACATTTGACGCTTCGGAATCCATGTTTTTGACAAGCACACAGCTTCCGTCTGTCATTCCGGTGAGATCTTCCACGCCCTCTGTTTCTTTCTCCGTCTTGGTATTGGCACCCATTACGAGGAAACGGTTGAAATGCGACGGGATGGAGATGGTCTTGGTTTCCTCTTTCGCCCATGGGGCGGCGGTGATGAGTTTGTTCCAGTTGGACCAGTCGTAGATTTCACCAAGAAACTGACCGTTGTCGGTTCGCATTCCTCCTTCTGGTTCGCCACTTTCTCCATGGCGGTACATGGTGATGATACAGTCGATGCCTATATACGCCCTCTCATTATTTGCCAGTTTTTCCTCGATTTCATCTCGCCAGTCCGGATACACGTTGCCGATCGATCTTAAAAGATCATCTTTCTGGATCATATAGGTTGTGATCCGGACATTGTTTCCCTTTGCATCTTTAGTGTCATACTCTTTTTTTGTAGAATCATACTGGCTCAGCGGAACAATGATGTATTCTCGCTGTTTTCCATCGTAAGACCATTTCTGGTTGACAGGGAGCGTACCTGCATCCACATATACATGTCCGTCCGATTCCCCTACATAAAAATGCGAACCGCCATGCAGTCCGTCTGTCGGATCAACGTCTTTTTTGATCCGAGAAAACTCGATCCCGATCGTCCGGTAAAAGACACTGGATGTTTTCTTGACATCCATGGTCTGGTAGATAAAGCATTCACTCGGTTCATCATAAAAGACGATCTCGCCGTTATAATTCTGCCACACGCTCTCACTGATATCCGCCCTGATATCCTGCGAGCTGGTCATCAGGCATACTGACACCATCATCAAAGCCGAGAGCAGACAGCAGATCCCTTTCTTTAATTTTCCCATTTTCGATTTCCTTTCTAGTGGTTTTGTATATTATAGCAATGTTCAACAATTATTGCAAAAAAACGACCACTGCCTTTTTAGGGGCAGTGGTCTGCTTAAATTCCTGTATATTTATTTGTTGGCTGCTTGCTGAAATGCCTGTATTTACTGTCTTTTACGCCTTTTTACAACAGCCATAATCACGATCGCCATAACAAGGATGATACAGACAGCAATACCGATCACGGCAGTAAGTGACAATGGACACTTTTGTTGAATTGACTCTGTCTTTAACACTTCCCCACATTTTTCACACGCAAGTGTTTTTTCTCCGGCTGAAAACAATCCGGCTTCTTTCGTGACCGTCCATTCTCCTTCTGCATGCCCGGCTGCCGGGATTGCTTCCTCATAGGTATCTCCGCAAACCTTGCAGGTGTATGTATTGGCTCCATCCTCAGTACAGGTGGCTTCTGCCGTATCTGTCACTTCATAATCATGTCCTGTTGCCGGAAGTGGTTCTTCCTTGGTGTCTCCTGTAATGGAGTTTGTATATACGATCTTTCCATCCTCGGTGCAGGTTGCTTCTGTCCGCTCGGTTTCTTCCCATGCAGCGTCAATTTCTTCCTGTGTTGGTTCTGCCTTTGTTTCGGTCTTAGTCTCTGTTTTGGTTTCCGTTTTTGGCTGTTCTTTTGTTTCAGAAGAGGCTGCCTGGTTATCTGCTGGTGGCTCTGCTTTTGTTTCGGTCTGTGCTGTACTTGAAGGCTTACTTCCAGCCGGCGTGAAATCCTGCGGAATCCAGCCTTCTGCTTTGAGCTGGTCCACATATCCAAGCAGATATCCATCATTGATCATGGTTTCAATAATCGGAGTGGAAAAACTATTGCTTTGAATGTCCTCATATATTTCTGCATCTGTCTCATATTTTTCGGCGACTTTATATTCATTATCTCGATGTCCTACTGTCTTTTCTCCACCATCAATAACAATACCTTCATTATGTACACGCACCCCATAATTAATGGATGTTCCATTTACACCTATTGCTGCTACACAAATTAACAATGCAGCTACCACAAATTTTATTTTATTTTTCATATATCTTACCTCGTCTTTCTGAAAAAATTTTACTTGTTGAATATTTGTATATTATAACATGTTTTAACCGATAAGCAAACATGTGTTATTTTCCGCTTATTTTTCTTGATTTTTAATTACATTCCTGCTCTTTTTTTATCTCCAACGGAATAAAACCGAGATCTTGATAAAAAGACAATTCAGCTAGATTCGACGTACATACACATCCGTTATTAATTGTAATGATGCAGGGACGTGTCAATTTCTCATTCGTCAATTCATTGAATTTTTTTACTTCATCATCATTTTTTAAAATTATGATGAAATTAAATTCCGACTGCTTTATGTAATTAGTTTCCAGATGCTTCATTTTTTCTGCCATTTTTATTTTTCATCCTCCATACATTAAAAAACAACCAATTCCGCAGGCTCAACTCCTAATGCTTTTGCAATTTTTCCAATAGTTTTTTGGCTTAGATCTTCCATTTTTATGATTTTACTGATTGTTTGCGGTGAAATTTCAGCCATTTCTGCAAAATCTTTTGCACTAAGTTTTTTTCAGCTAAAAGAAGTTGTAATTTTATTTTATCTATTTGCGTTTCTTTTCTCCTTTCATCATCTAATATGATATTATATCATTTTTAATAATTTGTCAATATATTTTATGACAAAACATCATAAAATGTGATATTTTATATTTATAGCAAATTATCATTTTTTATGATATAATGTTAAATATTATATAATTAAGGAGATTAATATGAATCAGGAAGTAGGAATGCGCATACAGAAATTGGTGAGACAGTCCGGCATGCGTGTAAAAGATTTTGCCGAAAAATTATCGGTAACTCCAGAAACTGCTAGCAGAATCATTAATGGTAAATATAATGTGTCCCCAGTGCTGGCGCAACGTATAGCTGATTTATTTTTCACATCACCAGAATATATATTAAATGGAGAAAACAGAGGTATCATGGGCGATGATGATATAGACGTGAATTTACTCAATAGCCGTCTTAAACTAATGCAGAGATTGCTAGCATCATATGGGTTTCATTTTACGGAAGTCGTAGAAATTAATGATAAAAAATACACGAGATCAGACGAAATCGAGTACATTAATATTGAAAAAAAAGGAAATATATATAAATATACAGAAGAATCTCTCTCCAGCATGATATCTCCTGCCAATAAGGTACGTCATTATGTAATATTGGAGAATTTCGATGATATACTAACCATAGAATACACAGAATATGTGCGAATGGTTACATCGATTGCAGATAACATTTGTAATAGCTTCTTGCACCTAAATAAAAAGATACCATTCTGTAATGAAATTGATAACGCCATTCATGATAATAAAATAGTAGAAGAATATAATAATGTCTAATCGCAGAATATTTTTTAGTAAGTTTAATTCGAATATTATAAACACAATGTTTGGAATCAATAAAAAAGTCAATGTAAATGATAAAATCGCACATTCAAATTGTCTCGGAGAGTTAGCGAAGTTGAATCATACCTATTGGAAGTTTACCCAATCATCCCAAGGCATGAGCCACGAAGCAAATGTATATGCATGCTATGATAAAGAAGGAGAATTTGTAAATGCACAAGATCCTGATAAGGGGCTCTCTTTTGTCACAGAACGAACCATTACTCGATGTTTTATGTATGGGGATCAACTCACAAAATTATGTTTTAATAGTGCAGATCCAAAGTTTCAAGAAATACAGCATCTTCCATATAAACACATTGGTGGAGCTTTAGATGAATACGAAACATCTTGTTTGCTTACCGAAAAAGTATACTCTCTAAATAACAAAAGCTCCATCAGATTATTAGTTTCCATGCTTCCAGATGACAAAAGTATTTTTTGGACTGGCTGGTTTCTTCCTGCATCTCATGGTACTTTGGAGAACCGATTATATAAATATGGATTTTTTGAATCGGCAAAACTTATATCGCAAATACAGAAGATTTCTTTCAAAAATACTTTTATTTCAAAAAACGAATTGCTCCGTTTTATAGATGATTATGAAGATTTTTAACCACGCCGTGAGCAAGCACTTAATCTGTTGAAAGAACATATGTTTTCTGGTATAATATAACAAGGTGCTACCATAACGGTAGGCGGTTAGCCCTCTCTTGCGGAGGGTACGCCCTCCAGTATCAAAAGGAGGGATGCTATATGGTTACATATGAAGGACTTATCCAGTTTGGATTATTGATCGTTGCAATTGTAAGTCTTGTTTACAAGATTTCACAAAAAAAATAACCGCCCTGACCAAGGAATGCGGTTATTTTTGTAACGTATTAACTTTGGGCTGACCGTCTATCGGTAGCACCTCTTTGTATGCTAATACTATCACGTCAGAAGACATTTGTCAAACTTTACTTCTTCCTCTTGAACAGACTTTTGCAGTCTACCGTGATCGACTGCTGATGCAATGCCCTTTTCTTTGAGCGGACGGTAACTCTGCCACTCGTGAACTCCATGACGTCCAAAACCGAAAGATATTTTACACATGGAAGCCTATCTTCCAGCACAAGACTGTTATCCGTGTCATATACCCTTATAATAGGCAGATACTCTTTGGTATCCAGATATCGTATGCTAAGTACGGCTTTTCTTCCATAGTATTTCTTCTCCTGCAGCACACACTCCATTTTCTCCTGTTTCTCAAGTGTTTCCCTGATCCATTCATGGATCATCTCGCAGGTGCAATTTTCATTTGCATACAAAGACAATATTTCTTCCAGCTTTTCAGCAACGACATCCGGCTCTTTGTCAATCCTTTCCAATACATCCAAAGTAACATCCACAATATGCTCTGCTACCCACTTCTGGCTATTATGCAAGGTCAGATAAGTATGGTTTGATTCTTCCTTGAAATATACGGCAATGGCATCCTTATCTCCTCCCATATCAAAATCATGCTCTTTAAGTTTTAAAAGCAGGCGGTGAGCAAGCCGCTGTGTATTCCCATCCGGAATATCACAGCTGCTTACATTGGATATTCGTTTGATCATTAATCGGTAAATCATAGCGTCTCTTTTCTTAACAAAAATAAAGCCACTGCTTTGACGCAATAGCTTTATTCGCAACAACTTATTTTCTTAAGCAAAATGCATGTTCTGCTGATTCCTCACTTTTTAGTTTGAGAATTTTTGAACTTCTTCTCGTGTTAATTCAGCAATTTTCTTTCCTTGTTTCCTAGCATATCTCGATAATTCCTGTAAGTTGAATGGACACTTCTGTGCAGCCTTATAAGGATTTATCGGTTCATAATATGAATTTGGCGGTTGATGTCCGTCCCAATATCTTGTCTTAAGCGTTCCATTCATAATTGTATACCTCCAATATTTTTTGCGCATTTTTTTCGTCAATAATAAATTGGTACTTATGCAAAATACCTAAATACTCTGCATTAAATGTTTCTATGTAGTGAAAAAGTAATTTTTCATCTGCAGCATAACCATATACTGCCCCTTCATAGCCCCATTTGATTGATTTGTCAATTGCTATTGCAAACAAATGACCACCAACACCGATATACTTTTGAGTGCCATATTCATATTTATTATTGTGTGGGGCGGTACATGCCCAATGTATATATACAGCATGAGCATCCATATCATTTACTATTCCTATCAGTCCTTGAATGGAATTATCATCTTTCAATGCTAATGCATATACTTCTACATTATGAGGTATTTCATCCCAATTTATGTGCCAGCCATTACTTTTGCGAAATTTTTTTAAAAATTTCTTATCATCAATTTTAAAGGCAATAGTGTCTTTTATCGCTCCTGTTTCACAATCTTTTAGGCATGGAACTATTTCATCAATCCAAATATCCACGCATCCTTGTTTTTCTAAATTCTCCATTAGTATCCTTCTTTCCCTGCATTTTGCAGATTTTTTATCTATAAATAAACAGGGAAAGTTTCCGACTATCCCTAATTGTTTTTTAGGGATAACCTTTTTTTATTTGTTAGTTTATTTTTTTGTTTTCAATATTATTATACACTACTTGCCATGTATTTAGCAATAAAAAACTAATTTCAAAGCTTCTCAACTCTTTTGGCGTGCTTCTGAACCTTTTCATGCCATGACAAATACCCACTTATCGAGTACCTTCCGGCAATAATCAGTGTTATGTGCATAGTTTTCAAAATCATCTTCGATTTCTTCTAATTTGTCATAAATCGCCAACACGTATCCGCTCATGTCTTTTCCAAAGACAGCGTTTATCTCTTCCATATGCTGTTGTTCCCATGATGTCCGATTTTCCAGACATGGTTTTGGTTCGGAAGATACAATAACAATATCTTCCGGCAGGATTGTTTCGCACTTCCATATTTTTTCATCGTCTGGAAACCGGACTACAATCTCTGTGCGTCCATTTTTCGTGACAGTTTCTACGATTTCCCCGGGTTCAAGGAATCCATCCGGGCATTTGCAGAGAACTATTTCTCCGATTCTAAACCGTCTCATGTTCGTTCTCCTTTACTCCGTTGTCCGAGGTAAACAGGATTTCATATGTGAATCCCATTGACATCAGAGGATGCAAAATTAAAATTTTTACATTTCTTTCTTCATCCCTCAACGAATATATGGCTTGCGAAATTTTTAATTTCTTTTTTACCTGTTTTATCAGTCTTTGAGCAAACTCCTTATACTCATCCTCGGACGCAAATATTCCAGACATGTATTTGACTGACTTATCTTTTCTGATTATTCGGCATTCTTTCCAAGTGTTGAACACTATCTTCTCAACGCTTTTATCTTCAACAAGTTTTGTTAATTTCTCATTATTGTATTCCATTTTATTCCTCTAATAAGATAATACTGCTTCCATCCACATATTCACTTCCGGGCTAATTTTCCCTTGTGATATAAGGTCACACATGCCAATGTCATGCAAAAATTCTTCTTTTTCTGCTTTTGTAAGTTTTGACACAATCTTTGATTTCATTTCATCACTGAATCCGGTCACAAATACATTCTGAGCATCGCATCTTAGAATATCTTTTTCAGCAAAAGGTTCTGCTCCCTTATCTTTATTAGGAATGATTTCTGTAATTCTCTCAATATACCTGTTGCCGTTAACTTCAATCAAATGACAGTCAATGTTGACTGCATCTGCAACCATTTCAACCGCTTCTTTCTGGGTTTTGCATACTTTCAATTCCAAAAGATTATTTGCAAGAGAACATACAAGTTCTCTGGTCGTTCTAGCATGGTGTGTACCAATTGAAAACAGAGCCGTACCAGTAGTTATTGGTTGTATAAAATATAATGTCTGTGTTGCGTTCCCTATCTCTCCAATAATATTTACGTTACGATTATCTTTGTCTTTGGACTTGTTGACTGCAAGCGCATTTTCCATAGTATCTTCTGAGACTGTATTCTGAATTTCCACAACATTTCTATATGGGTATGCTTGATTTAGATTTAATTCCGGCAAACTCTCCTGTACACGCAATGTAAACTCAGCAGGGATAAACCGAATGATACTTCTAAGAGTTGTTGTTTTCCCTGCGCCTTGCGCTCCGGTGATAAGGGAATTACATTGTCCCTTTATTATCCATTTGATGTAAGTGATTGGAATTACATTGTTCTCGTTCATAGCAAATTCTCTTTTTATGATATTTTCCTTATGAAATGTTCTAAAAATTACGGACGGACAATTTGATGCTAGTATAGCAGGTGGAACAATGACTATTTTTGCGTTATATTCATCGTCCCAAAATGTGTTTACCTGAAATAAGGACTTTATATTTTTCTTTTCCTGCTTCAATAAATTATTTATAAATTCCCTGTATTCATTTTCTGAACCAAATAATCCTATGACTTTTCCCTGCATTCCATCATCATGAACGGCAAAACAATCGTTCCATGATGCAATTGTAATTGATTCAATACTATTATTTTGAAGCATAATTGTGATTTTCTCGTTATTGTATTTCATTCCGCACCTTCCTTAATCTTTTTTATAATATTTTATTATGCTTGTCATTCCCATGATTCCACAGCACGCTTCACCTACGATTGATGCATAACTGCTTATATTTGGCACTCCCCGAATCTAACGATTCGGGGATTCAAGTGTAGTTTGGCAACTTATGCTACCCTTATATGCTTTGGGCTTGCCAATAACCCACTAGACAGTTCTTCTATTGTGAAGTTCTGCTTACATTTTTTGCCTATATCCACCTTGTACTCTGGAAGAATATCATTATCTATGAAACTGCTCTTGGATGTATAGCTTTCTTCCTGTTCAATATATGTAGTTGACCTTATCACTCCAATTTTTTGATTTCATACATATTTTTTTTGATATTCATTTGCAACTGTGCTTCGATGCTAGATTCAATCGACTGCATGACTTTTTCAAAATCTTTATTTAATTCGCGTATCACTTTCATCATCCATTCCCAAAGGTCATATTTACTGAAACCATCGTAATATCTAAAGTCAAATTTACTGAAATGATATTTTTTGCGCTTTAATGTCTTATTAAAATCACTAAAAGGAAAAATTTCAATTGCATTTCCTTTATCATTATCCGCATACGCGATGCCAATTGCGTCAAATTTATTATATAAACCGTCTTTCTTAAAAAACTTGCGCGGAACTAATCCTATTTCAAACTCAGTTTCAGAACGTGGCATAAAAGCAACATAATAAACAGCATACGGAACAAAAGGAATGCCTTTATGAAAAGCTTTGATTCCGGTGTTAAAGCAACTACAATGTTGAACATATTTTCCATATCTTTCATATACAGTATGAAAAAATTCATCCCAAAGTTTACATTGCAAAGTTACAAGTTCCTTTTTTTGTTTAGCCAATTCGCCAGCCGTCTTTCTTTTTTTCAATAAAAGGTTTTCCAGCTCCTTATTTTCATATTTAATCATCAATCATTCTTCCTTTAAATTTTATAAATTTTCATAAAATTGACAATTTGCAACGGAAAGTAAGCAACAAACCCGGCATCACTTGCTCTTTCCAACTGATACCAGTAGTCGTCTACAATTGCCACCTCTTGCTTAACATATCCGTAAGCATCTGCAATGGCATTTAGCATGTCTAATTTGCCGTCCTGCGTACCAGTACAGAAGTTCTCTAGTTCGATTCCATACCGGTCTTCCACAAACTTCTGCTTTGTCTTGGCAACAAGATATGATTCCGTTGTAGAAATCAGCCCCATTCGGATGTTATTTTTCTTTAACAGTTCCATAAATTTTTTAAGGTCTTCACTGATTTCACAGTCATCCCAGACTGCCAAGCTTCCAGATACTATTGTTGCCCTGTTTACCTTACTCTGCTGTTCATCCCATTTGCCATGATTCGTATGTATGCAAAGCGTATTATCAAAATCAAATAATACAATTTTTAAGTTTGAAATATCCATTAATTATAATCCTTTCCCTTTTAATACGGCGAAAATTCAAGTTCAAGATTAAATCCCATATTTACAATAAAATCAAGTTTTGATTTTCCTTCATCCGTAAGTTTTAAGTCTACAATATGTTCATAAAAACTATATGTTGACGCTATATGTGTATATCTTTCTTTAATTGAATTTGTTCCGCTTATGAAAAATGCATCACTTTCACAAAGTGCTTCATATAGTCCGTGGTAATCTGCATTTTCAGCATTTGGAACATATTCGTCCACAAGCTTATTTGCAATTTCCACATCATGTTGTACGCAGTAGCTATATGAAGTGCCATACATACATGCTAATAATATTAGCAGCAAGATAGCAGATACAATTCTTTTGGGATATAAGGTGAGTGCGTGAAAAGCAGTTATTCCTTCAAAAGCTATGGTAACAAACCATAAAGCCTCTACAAATCCCCATACACACACGATTACCACAAGAAATTGTAACCATATTATTAAATCTGCCATAATTTTCATTTCCTTTCTTATAAGCCTAATGCAATTACCAAAATAATAGATACGATTTTCTTTCTCATAAGACATTCTCCCTCTTTTGTTGATCATCAAAAATCTTTTTTATATCGTGTCCATCAGCATATCCATTTCTCATTAAAACTCTGCTCAATTCTTTTAATTCCTCAATGTGTTCTATCAGTATTTCTTCCGTCTGCTTGTACAGTTCCTTTGACAGTCTGCTCATTTCATGTTTTGTCTGCTTGTCTTCCCCAGTTAATGATAACTCGTGGTTTTCTATAAGGAGAATGCTATGCAGACAGCTATTTGCGATTTTCATATCTGCACCGGAACTATTTTCTCCATAAAAGCCGGACGATTCCTTGTAGAGAAGCCTCTGCGCCGCAATAGATGCATAACAGATTTTTACTCTCTTTCTTAATATTTCAACGGTTATTACAGAACTGTCTGAAATACTTGCTGTTGTATGTGGCTGTGTAACATCAATCAATACATGTATTTTATTGAATCCTAATACATAAAACATAATGGCGTGTCCTGCCTCATGTATGCAGATTCTTTCTCGTATATCTGGATTTGTTTCTATTTCTTGATGATACTGTTTTGCTGTTTCCAATTCACTATCCTTTTGCAATGGATCTGATAATTCTGATGATTCTGATGATTTTGAACCATCAGATTTTATCAACAATGCTAATACATATATAGATTTGCATATTACTAGGTATATGAAAAATGTATTTGCAAGGAAAAGAATATTTATATCTTCTCCTTCATCTATTGAGCAGGCGTACATCCAGATTCCAAACGAAATGCCTACAAACATGAAGTATGCCTTTGTCATACTCCATAATCCTTGAATGAATTTTGAAAAGATGTCATTGATAAATTGGTATAATAATTCAAAGTATGTTTTCATTGTATTTTCCTTAAATCACAGTATTTTTTTCTACCTTAGATGCATAATCTGTTCAGTTTATCCGGCATTGGAGTAATAATACTATCAAACCGGTTGATTTCACCTTCTATCAAAACACCAAGATAATTTTCTTCACTTGCATCTTCTGTAGTCCATATTGAAGGTTTCCATCCACCATCCTCACAACTTTGGTAAGACCATATTTTGACAACATCTGTCTTCCAGAATTGATAATGCAAGGAAAGTCCACACACCGGATTGTCCGCATCCAGATTTAATTGAATCGGTAATATCAGAGTTGTCTTGTCAAGCACTTTGTTTTCTCCACGAACAAACTCAATATCTAACTGCAACTCCATTTTCTTTTTAAAGTTTTCTGGCTCTACAAAATACGGATAACCTATTTTACTTACTCTGCGCCCTGTCTTTTTACTTATGGTTGTATATAATCCATTAGGATAGCGGTGATTAAGCTTACAATCATCCAGTTCTTTTCCATCCACCAAAAGTCGCAGTACCATGTTGTCCAAAATACACAAGGAACGCAATTCACTATCATAACTGTTGTAAATACAACCAATGTCAATCACAATACATCCCTTGCCTGCATTCACTTCGCATTCAAGTTCTTCTTTAATAACACCAGTATCTATAAACATTACTTTCCTCCATCTTACTCATGTTGACGTTCCCCGGAGCTAAAGTTTCGGAGATGCAGTAACTTATTTTTCAAGTAGTGTAAATTCAAACCGTGGCTTGACCTTTTTCCAACTGCTTGAATAATACCCTTGCAGAACATCTTCTTTTTCTACAGCTACCTCCACAGGAAGGGAGCTGTTATCTGATGACAACATTTCCATAAGTTCTTTTGCTGAAAAATGTGCTAATGCTTGTTGTGCAATAAACGCATATACCTCATCATCTTCTGATTCTTTAATTGGTCTTATTACATCCTCATTTTGGTATAGGATAAATAATGAATCATTATCCATTATGCTTTCCATTAAAGAGCTGTTTTCATTTGTAAGCAATTCATTTCCATACCCAAAGATTGGTGCATAACTTATATCTATAAAATGAAAATTATATTCATCCTGCGCAGAATTGATATTTCCAATCTGATAGATATGAACAAACTTAATATCTGTCTTTTTTTCATTGATAAGTAATTTTACAGTCCATACGCACACAATGGATACGTGCTCATATTCTTTTTTTTCATCCGGCAGATATGTATATAGCCAACAGTCGCTACCTTTTTCATTATAGTTGTAAGCATGGTAGCTGTTTTTATTCGGATAAGGGGTGCCAACTTTACAAGGTACTTTTTCTGCATGGTTTCCATTATTCTGAACAATATAGATTTCTGCACTCACTCCCTCATTTTGAAACGGATAATACAGTCTACATCCACAGATGATGCCGAAAACATGAGAATTTTCAAATGGTACATCATTGTACACTTCTTTAAAGTTTGCTTTGTCAAGTTCCCTTCGTTTCCTCCTAATTTCTGTTTTTTCGTTCCAATCTAACTTTGGTGTGTTACGGTCATGATAATATTTGTATTCATCCACAACATCTAAATCAAAATCCGGTTTCTTCTTTTCGATAAGCTCCACAGATTTGATACGATACATACGAACATATTTGGTGTTAGCACTGTGGCAGCCTGCATTTTTTCGCTTCCAAACTTTGTTACCAGAAGTAAGAAGTGTAATTTCATAGTTACAAAAAGAAATCATTATACCTTCGATTGTTCCATCTTCGCTTTCTACTCTTAACCTGTCACCTATCTCATATTTTGATTTGATTAGCTGATACACATAATCGTGGTAAAATGGCTCGCCGTAAACAGGCTCTCTACCCTTTTCAAATCTTCCTTTGTTTTCTACAAAGTCATAAAGTTTACTGATTAAACTCATTTCAATTTCCTCCTGTTCATTTTCTTCTGTGGCGTTCACAGCCAAGTAACATTTTTTGAACCACAATATCTGCAACATGGGTTCTTTTCAAATACATCCATTTCATCATGGATAAGTCCTTTTTCTTCTAATTCACTCAATTCAGCATCAGTAATGGTATCTATTTTTTCTTCAAATTGAGTACCGCGAAGGTCTTCCTTTTCAATCCAACCTCTAAGCGAATACATCTCTCCGCAGTCATAGCAAGTTACCGTAAGCATCATTTTTATCACTCTCCTACTATCTTATTATCATGATAATTCCTCTTATTCGTCAAGCCATCCATAAGCCGGACACTGTGCGTTCCGATTATCTGAAATGTCAAATCCTTCCTTATGTGACGATAAGAACCTTTCAAAAGTATCTTTGCCACAGCACCACGGTGCAGAAACATATTCTCTTTCTTCATAATCAAGTTCATACTCTGAAATCGAAATATCAAGTTTATCCCATCCAAAGTGTTCACAGATAGTGCGAACGACATCTTTGTGTATTGTAAGTTTTACTAATTTCTCTCGGTCAAAGGAGACACTGACTGCATCTTGAAGATAGATTTTTTCTTTTCGTATCCCGATTATTCTCGATTCTTTTTCAACAGTGAAATATGTTTCTTTTTCACTGCAAAATTTCACAAGCTGTCCTTTCTTGTATGGGCGGAATGCAACATCTACACCTGCACCTACGATTTTCTTGTCTCCAACATAATCTCCACCGAAATAATTAAAGAGAAAATTCGCTGTATAAACTCTTGGTCTGACATCTTCTGTATCCATGTCGTTTTCATCATCCGGGCGTTCTATGCTCTGTAGTGCTTTTAAAATCTCAGTCGCTTGTTTTGTATTATAGTTGACAAAATCAAAAGCTTCCTGCGCCGTATTGAAATGAGCATATTGGCACATCTGCTTCTCAGTGCCGTCCTCATTACACAGCAACAACGCATCTGGTTGAAGTTCCGTTTCATCTTCATTTAAGATACGGTATAGAATATGGTTTTCCTCTACAAATATATAAGAAAAGTTGAAAATGTTTTTTTCAAGCACTTCTACCTTGTCCGTAAAGATTGTCTCTGTTTCTGTTCTGATAGTATATTTGCTCATTGTCATTTATCCTCCCCTATGCTTTATATGGTAAAAATAATATTTCATGGTTCATATCCAATTTCTGCAAACAAACACCAAAGAGTACCGAAGCCACGCAATATGTATATTGGTAGTTTTTACATATTTGGTGTCTATTTTACTGATTACGATTGTCGGGATAACAAACAAATCGTCTTCTTTGTCAAATCGAATTGTCATAAAAAACACCATCCTTTATGCTAATGTAATTGTTTTTTATTTACTGACATCCTCATCTATGTTCTTGCATTTCCTTAGCTTGACATTGCGCCCAAGAGTCACCATAATAGCGTCTTCCTGCTCGGCAGTTCCTTCCTCCATGATTTTATAGAGGCTGTTATTAAGCTGTTGAACCCGAACAAATCCGTCCGGCAACTTTTCTACAAGCGAAACAACGGTTCTTTCCGGTGTCTTGACTGTATGAAAATCCAATTTATCCATTAGTTCAAGTAAATAATTCTGCACACCGCCAACTTCTTTGATATGTGCCAATTTTTTTTCAGCTTCTTCCATTTCATCTGAGCCGGAAATAGCGTCCCATTTCAAGCGTTTATCATTTTCTTTGCGATATTCTTGGTTTGAGACAATAGACAAATTTCCTTTTTTATCTTCTACAATAAGATATTTTTCTAACATAATATATGTTTCCTTTCGAGCGGTTATATTGCTTTAGAAAAAAATCATATTTTTTCTAATTTTTTTAAAACATCAATAATGCATTGTAATTCTTGCAAAGAAATGTCGCTTTCAAATTCCAATTTCCAATCTCCTTCGGTTTTCGGAGCATATATCTTACAGAGTCTTGTAATACAGTCTATTCTATGCAGTTTGTCTACCCTGTAGATCAGAACGTCTTCAAAGCCAAAGGTTTTTAACTTATTTTTCATTTCATCTTTATCAGCCGTGGCACTCCATCCAAATTCTGATAATTTGTTTTCTAATTCACTGCTCATTTCTTGCAAAATCGAATATCTTATATTTTCTTTTTGTGATTCAGGCAAGTTCAAATACACCACTGTATATCCATTATTTTTAGCTGACTCATCATTTTGTAAGATTTCCAAAGGACTTTTTATAACCATTTTTTCTCTCCTTAAAGTTTCACAACAACTTCACAGACATCTTCTATACTTCCCGTAAGGTTATTCATTATTTCCCAGAACGAAATAAATGTTTCGTTATAGCAGAAATATAATGTCTTTTTGCAATTTTCCATTTTTTCAAGTTTATCTTTTACCAGTTCCCAGTTAACACCATCCTTAAAGTAAATACCTAAAGCCCCCATTTCTTCGTTGACTTGACCAATCTCACCAAAAAGAGATACGGCATCTCCTATTTTTATGGAATTGTAATATTTATCCAATAACTGCATGATTTCCTCCGTTCATTCATTTATTTTTTTACGATTTGCTCAATAAGGAACTTTATGATTTCAGCCTGTGTGTGAGATTCATCTGCATAATGGATGATTTCATCCGTGAGAAATGAAGAATCCACACTGTTCATGTAGACTTCAATCATAGCCTGCCGTTCTTCTTTATCAAACGGTTTGAACTCTACTTGACGTTGGAATCGTCTTAACAATGCTTTGTCCAGTCGGTCACGTCGGTTAGTTGCACCAATGACAATCTGACCATCTACCAAGCCGTCTAGTGACTGCATAAGTGCTATTGTTGTTCGTCCAAGTTCTCCGTCTGCTCCGGTATCATGACCACGTTCTATGCCAATGCAGTCTATCTCATCCAACATCAGCACACATTTTTTTCCTTTACAGTAATCAAATATCCTGTTTAAGTTCTGCGCTGTTTTTCCCATGTAGGAATCTATCAGATATGAAAAGTTTAAGTATGCATATGGAAGCCCGAGTTTAAATGCAACGTATTTTGCAAATTCGGTCTTTCCAGTTCCCGGCTCACCATATATCAAAGTACTGTTCATATATGGGATGCCATATTCGAGCATTTTAAGTGTTGAGTTAACGCCTTCCACAATCTGCTCATATGTCTTTTTCTGCTCTTTCCCAAGATAGTATCTGGCTTCATTGAAGTCTGACACATCCTGTACATTAAGCAATCCTTTGAGATTGAGTGGAAGTTCAAACATTTTTGTTGAGCCATTCTCCAATAATTTTTTATAATAAAATGTCTTTGAGGCATTCTTTTTTGTTGTATCGTTTATGCAACATATGATTGCCTTATCTTTTGCATCCTGTATTCTGTTTTCTGCTAACGCCCGGATACAGTCGAGCATATCTTCATCCAATCCCACCTCTTATTTTTCCTCCTAAGTTTTAATGTCAGCAGAACGGCAAACCGCAGTTAAAGCATGTTTTCACACCTTTTCTGCACAGCGGTATCTTATGAAGTTTCCGCCAATTGTTGCTTTTTTCGCACCAATATTTTCGTCCTATCCATCTGTTACAAGGTTTCCTTTTCATTTTTTCGTCTCTCCTTTTCGGTTTATTCAATCAGCTTTATTCTGAATACAAGCGGTTTTCACGAAGCAACCCCATCTTTATCGCAGCTGACTCAACAATTCTAAGGATATATCTATTTGGCTGCGATCTCTTGTGCCGGTTCCCATCGTTTCCATCCTGATGCAGACTCCCCTTTAAATGATTCAGACTCTCCTTTAAAACGTGTCACATTCATGGATTCTATGTCATCGGTCCATATGCCGCATGTCTTTTCTCCATCGCTCCCCTGATCTTCTTTGATCACCATATACACGCTCATTTCCGGGTGCTTGGCATTTGTTTCCACTTTCATGTCAATGCTAATGACCGCACCTTCAACCTTCTTTTTATTTTTAAGGCTAATGACTACCTCGTCCCCTGTTCCTACAAAACAGTTTTTCTTATCTTGATTTTTATGTAGTTCCATCGTTAAATCTTCTTCCTCCAATCCATATTCATAAGCAATGCATCTGACCGCAACCTCAAATTCGTGGTAAAAGCAATCGACCGCCGCAATCATTGCACAACGGCTTGCACTGGCAAAACACGTTTTCCATCGGCTCGATTCTCCAAGCTGTGATAAAAATTCAGTAAATCCCGGCATGCTCTTACAGATGATTGCCCAGAGCTTTCTCTTGTCTTTATTGTGTATCAGGACTGGTCTTAAACGTTCTGCCGCATCCTTCATATCCTGCTTGCGCTTTCTGATCATTGGTTCCGACTGTCTCAGGTCAGCAATCTTCTCTTTTTCAAGACTCCTGATCTGTTTGTCAACCACTCGGTAATACTGCGATACGATATCCCATCTTTGAGTATCCGGACAAACGGATCTGATCGACACTGCAACTATCGGAGCTTTCGGCGCATAATTTGCCTCTAGGAAATTATTAAGTCCTCCGAGGATTTCCATGAACCTCCACCTTGTTGAATCACTTGACGCAATAGCATCAAGATCATCTTTTGGCTCCCTTTCTTCTCGCCTGATCGTGTTACGCCTTGCCTCCGGCAACATATCACGCATCAGTCCTATGCATTTTTCCCTTATATCGCCCTGCTTTAGTCCAAACCTTTTTGACATCGCACGTATCGTCTTTATCATGATCAGACGCCATTTTTTCCCTTCAATAAAAAGCAGCGTCTGCAGATTCCAGCCGACAAGATAATCAGGGAACGGCACGACATTCTGGTTTGCCTTGTTTTTCATTTCCATTTCCTGATACCTATTTGTAACCTTTTCATTTGCTTTTTTTATCTCATCTGCTGTTTCTGAACCATCCAGCAGCATATCATCTATGATTTCGTCTATATAGTCGTTTCCCATTGTCTTATCCTCATTTGCGGAAATTCTTTTTACAGTCTTCCCGGTCCCAAAGTTCCACATGACATTCCTTTGCCATCTGTCTGGCCGGGTTTGTAAAATAACTGTTCGTCACTACGATCGCATTATCCGTCTTGTAAAATTCTCTCCCGGAGATGATCTCCTGCACCGCTTTTATTCCGACACTGCTGTTATACCGTTTTGCCTGTACCGCAGTCTTTTCGCCTTTTTTTGAAATGATAAGGTCAACTCCATAGTCCCTGCCTCCGCTGCCCACATTTTTCACCTTGTAGCCGAGGCTCTTAAACTGTGTTTCAAGATATTCCTCAAATTCGTGACCTTCCATTTTGTCTATAACTGCAAGACTGCTGTTTTTATATTTCTGTTTCTTTCTTATTCTCCTGATCCCCTTTGCAAACGGCTTTAATGCAAGTATCAGTCCTGCCGCCGCCCCAGAGGCATACAGGTTGTCTGTTCTGTAATAGGCATATGCGAACACCCCAATGATGAGCGCTGCCCTTATGCTGTATCCCGGTCTTTTTTTCATCTCAATCCCTATTATCCTTACTTTTCGTATAATTCGATCAATGGATCCTCCATATGATTGTCGATCAGAAGCTGTGCATATTTTTTGACGCTGCCATAAAGGTTCGGCATGGCAAGGATCTGATCCATGTAATGGCTGCTCCCTGATTGCGCAACCCCTAATAGATCTCCCATGCCCCTCTGCTCAATGTCAGCCTTTGCAATCTCAAATCCATTAGTAGTCTGTACCATGGTCTGAAGTCTTGGGTTTTCCTTTTCTCTTGATTTTAAAATACAGTACGGATACCACTGTCCTCTGCACACTCGTCCCCGTAACTGATGCAGCTGTGCTAGCCCGAACCGTTCCGCATTATTTATCACCATTACATTTGCGTTCGGCACATTTACCCCTACCTCAATGACCGTGGTGGAGACCAGGATCTGGTATCTGTTCTCACGGAAATCATTTAAGATCATTTCCGTATCTTCCGCCGATGTCTGTCCTGTGATAACCCCGACCTTATAGCCTTTCGGCATAAAGTATTCCTTGTACCGGATCTCCGCTTCTTCTACCGATTCAAGGTCCCCGGTAACGCTTTCTTCGTCTGCCTTGTTTATGAGCGGGCACACGACATATGCCTGTCTGCCATCTTTTAGCTGTTTCTCGATAAATTCCATGATTTTATTCTCTGAATTATTGATGGCTGTCTGTACCTGTTTCCTTCCGGAAGGCATGGACATGATATTGACGATCTCCTTATTCTCTCCATAAACCGCATCAGCAACAGATCTTGGAAGCGGTGTCGCAGACATAGTGATCACATGCACTCCACTCAGGGCCTTTTTCTCTAATGCTTCCCTCTGCTTTACCCCGAAACGGTGTTCCTCATCCGTTATCACAAGCCCAAGCCTGCTGTAGTTCAGCTTTTCAGAAAATAAGGATTGTGTCCCGACCACAAATGTGATCTCTCCGGTTTCGATCTCTTTCAATATGGCTGTTTTTGCCTTTCCTTTCAGTTCTGAAGTGACACATGCGATCCGAATGCCAAATTTATCGGCGATCTCCTTAAGTCCTTCATAGTGCTGTTTGGCAAGCACTGTTGTAGGAGCCATCAGCGCACTCTGGTAGCCGTTATCTGCCATGAGTACCATTGCAGCAAATGCCACGGTGGTTTTTCCACAGGATACATCCCCCTGCACCAAGAGATTGACACGTTTCCCTAGCTCCATACGCTCACGGATCGACAGATATGCTTTGCGCTGGTCATCTGTCAGCTCATAAGGCAGTCCTTTTATCATCTGCTCTGTCATATCATGCTTTTCTGTCTTCACGTCCGTTTCTGTTGGGAGCAGTGCTGCATTTAATTTAAGCTTTGTCGTATAATAGAGCATGTCATTAAAGATCATGCGCTTTTCCGCTTTCTTTATAGATTCTGTATCTTGCGGGGAATGGATCGCATTTAGAGCTGACAGGTAATCTGGAAGTTTTGTCATTTCCACTACCTTTGGATCAAGCGGATCTGTTATCTCAAACAGGCATCGGCTGATCTGTTTTTTTAACATTTCATCCGTTACGCCCTTGATCTTTGTATAAACTGGTACGATCTTCCCTGTATAATATTCTTTCAGATAATAAGCATATGGATTTGTCACCGTATAGCCGTAGACAATGTGATGTTTTACCTTACCGCATACAACGATCTCTTTTCGTGCAAAGTTTTTGATCGCATTGTACTGATAGGACTGTCCTATCCATGTTATGGTCACTTTCTGTCCGCTGGATTCTTCAATGAGATGAGCTTTGATGATCGTCATGTTTTTGTCTGTCTGTTTCTCATATGATTCGAGATACCCTGAAATAGCACAGTCTCGATCAACCGCTTCCATGAGTGGCACAATTTTTCTATAATCAAGATATTTACGTGGGAAATACATGACCAGATCATTTACTGTATTTATTTTCTTCTTTCCAAGTGCGTTCACGGTCTTTACCGGAATGTTCATCTCTGACAGTATCATTCACATCATCCTTTCTACCAGATTTTCTGTTTTAATTCGTCTTACCATGTTATATTTGTATATTATAGCATTTATAAACATATAAATCAACATGACAGATTTGCAAAAAAAGAGTTGGTTTTTCAGCCAACTCTTTGTTTTTCTTTGCATTTTTTATTTGTTTAATTATGATATACTATACATTATCACAAGTATTGAGACTTTTCAATATTTTTTTCCAATGTGTCGTACCCACTGCTTTAGCTGTGGGGAATGTCAAAGCATCCAGTTCTTGCTTCTTGACAACAAATTGACAAAAATTCCTTTTTCATGCTATTATTCTGTCATATTTAATTATGATTGTTGGAGGATGATATATGGATTATCCATTTGATGGCAGTCAGACAATATTACGTTACACGGTAGTGGATGAGAAAATGTCTGCAAAAGAAAACAGAGAAAACTTTTCAAAAATGAAGGAATTACTAAATAAAGTAGGCGTCTATTTCGATATCATAGACGGCACACTTATTTTAAAGGTTTCCCCAGCTTCTTCCGGTGTCGGTCAGTCACAATATGAAAAGATCACCAAACGTGGCGCAGGAAGAAAAGCAAACGCTATCATTCATCCGGGCTGTAAAAATACTGAGGGCGAACCTGTTTTGATCCATTACTCCGATATCGTATATATGAGACAGAAAATGCACGATTATGACATCTACAAATATATCGGTATTTCCGAAGCAACGTATTACAGAAAAAAAAGAATAATGTTGGAAAGTAACTATTATCAATCACTGGATATATCCAGATTAAATGACTTAGAATATCTGAGAAATTCCGGCATTCCAGATCCGTTATTTTAAGAATAATAGGCGGAAATTCTCGGTTACTTGGGGAGTATCCTAAAGTTTGTGTAAACCTCCAAACTGATGTAAGATAAAATTACTCAG
>OGME01000094.1_pt1 | contig 90243 bp, 79 predicted proteins | sample 1572981 | NCBI WGS metagenome assembly OGME01 (sample SAMEA2581902, study PRJEB24529) | metagenome | biome: Human gut stool | place: China | collected 2011
AAGCCACCGCAAGCGGCGGGGCGTTCCGCCCCCTTGACAGCCCACCTCCGACTGTGCTTTTTTATCCCCGGCGACGGGGGATATATCACCACAGAGCCCTGCTTTTCCGGGGCCCGGCACCTTGGGACAAAGTGTCTCGAAGCAAAGCCCCGTTACTTTTCCAGAGTGTTCTTTTTCTCCGGCTTTGCCAGTTCGGGCGGCTGTTTCTCTTTCCAGTCGTCCAGCAGGGCCATAATCTGTTCTTTCATTTTGGCGGGAGTGACCTCCTTGCCAAAATACTTCGACAGTTCAGATGTTGAAATAATCACGCCGCGATCCTCCTTCTTTTCTTCACTCAAAATCCCGTCAATCACATCGCCGTTGAGCTTGCCCTCCTTGTCAAGCTCCCGGAGCCGCTTGGCCTGGTTGACCGAGGGGGAGGACTGCTCCCCCTCAATGGAAACAGCGATCAATCGCTGGTTTTCCGGGCGGATATAGGACAGCTCCACCGCAGGCATAAAGCCCAGCTTTTTGGCGTCCGTCATATCCAGGAGCTCCGGGACAAGAGAATTAAGCCGGATATAACGCATGACTTTTTTATAGTTCATATCGTGATCCGCACCCACAATCTCAACAGAGCGTTTCCCCAGGGCCTGCTCCTCCTGGCTGTTGCCGGGGCGGGCCCCCTGGTGCTTGATAGCCTCCACCTCCAAATCCAGCAGGCGGGCCAACTCGCTGGGGAGGGGCTCCCCGCGCTGTTTGTTGCTGTTCCGCATTTCCCGGACGGCTTCAAAGTCCGTCATGTTGCGGACAATACAGGGCATTTCATCCAGCCCGGCCCGTTCACTGCCATGATGACGGCGGTGGCCCGCGATGATCTCATAGCCCTGGCCGTCCTTTTCCGGGCGGACGGTGGCGGGGGTCATAACGCCATGCTCCTTGATCGTCCCCACCAGGTCATCCATCGCCTTATCGTCCTGCACCTTGTAGGGATGCTCCCGGAACGTGTGGAACGCATGGAGCTCGGACAATTTCAAATAGACAACCTTGCCCTCCTCAACCGGGCGGGGCGGCTCGGCTGGTGTAGGCGGCAGGTTGATCTCCGGGACAGGGGCCGCCGCAGCTTTGACGGGCCCGGCCTTGCCCTTTGGCGGAGACTTGGGCGGGCCCATCCCGCCGGAGCCCTTTTCCGGGGTTTTCTTTTTACTTTGGGACACTTTGTCTCGCGTGGACGGCTGAGCCTCGGCGCGGGCCGCCTTGTCCCCCTTGGGTGGGCGGCCTGCGCGGGGCTTGGCCGTCTTTTCCGCTTTTGGAGACTTCGGCTCCGCCTGTTCCTTTGGCGGACGGCCCCGGCGCTTTTCCGGCTTTTCCGCTTCAACGGCGGGAGCCTTGCCGCCCTTATCATCATCACCCCGCACATCCGACAGGTTGATGACCTTACCAGACGGAGCAGGGCCGCCCTCGCCCATACCGGGGAGCGTCACCTGTTCGGCCTGTTCCGGCGCGGGCGGTGCGCCGGGCCCATCCGGGGCTGGGGACTCCGGGAGCTTTTCTCCCTCCGGGCCCTTGTTCAATGTTTCATCTGCCATTCGCTAACCTCCTTTTTTGTGGCATGAAAAAAGGCCAGACCATACGGCCCGGCCAGCGAAAAATATTCCCCCTTTCCATTTTTAATTTTTGATTGATACCACTCCTTTCCCTGTCGAGCCATGAAAAAAACGCCCCTTTTGTTGATACAAAAAGTGGCGTTTTAGTGTAGGTTGGCTCGGTTTTTGTTGTGATTTATTATTATACCTTTGTCAAAGACGGTTAGACGTTCTGGAAGACCATCGAGATGTTCGAGAGCAGACTGTCGCAGGTAAATTCGCGCAGGTTGTGTCCGCCGACGGAGATGCTGCCGCTCTGCGGATCGTAAAAGCGCGCGAGCAGGCTGCAAATGGTCGTCTTGCCGCTGCCGGAGGGGCCGACAATGGCGGTCGATGTCTTTTCGGGGATCGTAAACGACACGTCCTTGAGGACCTTTCTCGTATCGTACCGCATTGTTGTCGATGGTGAAAAGGTTGGCGGTGTAGTCATTAAAGTTTCGGGTGAAAATGGCGATTTAGAGCTATTGTTTGTATCTCCATCTGTTCACAGCAAGGGAATCGGATATGCCGCATGGTGCGAGGTTGAAAGGCTGCATCCGGAGATAAAAGTATGGGAGACTGTGACACCGTATTTTGAACAGCGCAATATCCATTTCTATGTGAATCGTTGTGGCTTCCATATTGTAGAGTTTTTCAATAAGTATCATCCAGACCCCAATGACCCCGAAATGCGTACAGAAGAACTTGATGAACAGTTTCCGTCCGGGATGTTTAGATTTGAAAAAAAAATATAAATACAAAAAATATGCCAACCCTAAATGCAACGCATCCAGCGCCATGTGCTCTGTAAATACATGGTGCTGGGTGCTTTCTGTAATTTTTATCGACTTTCATCTCCGCCGCTTGACTTTGGCCTAACGGAGATTCTTTTATGGTTAAAGTATCCTTGACAAATCTCGTCTCAGAGAAAGATACTCCAAAAGGCCGCCAAGGACAAGGGGGTACACCGACACGGTTTTCTTTGTAGACGATGGCATCACGGGTACGACCATGAAGCGTCCCGGCTTTCAGAAAATGCTGACCGCTATCGAGGCCGGGTACATCTCGGCGGTGTTCGTCAAAGACCTTTCCCGGCTGGGGCGCAACTACATTGAGGTCGGCAAACTGACTGAAGAATTTTTCCCGCTCCACGATATACGGCTGGTGGCCGTTTCCGACGGCGTGGACAGCGACGAGGGCGAGGACGATTTTACTCCGTTCAAGAACATTATGAACGAGTATTACGCCAAGGATATTTCCAAGAAGCGCCGGATCGTGAACAAGATGAAAGGAAACGCCGGTGTTCCGCTTTCTCCGCCGCCCTACGGTTATATCAAAAACCCGGACGATCCCCGCTTTTGGGTCGTAGAGCAGGAGGCTGCCGAGGGTCGTGCGCCGGATCTACTGCATGGCGCTGGAGGGGTACGGGCTGGCGGAAATCGCCGCCCGCCTTGCCGCCGATGGCGTGGTCAATCCCACCTACTACTGGCGCAGCCGTGGGACGAGTCGGGGTGCGTCGAAAAGCACCGTGGAGCCTACCAAGTGGGGGCATACCACCGTCAAGAAGATCCTCACCTTGCAGGAATACTGCGGCGATGTCATCAACTTCAAAAGCTACTCCAAGTCCTACAAGATGAAAAAGCGGATCGAGAACCCGGAGGAAAACCGGGCGATCTTCCTCAATGTCCATGAAGCCATCGTTGACCGCCAGACTTGGGAAAAGGTGCAGGCGCTCCAAAAAGGGACGCGCCGCAAAAAGCCTACGGTCACACAGGAGCCCAGCGTATTCTCCGGCTTGCTGAAATGCCCGGAGTGCGGCGGCAACCTCAATTTCCACTTCAATCAGAACAACCACGACATCAAGTTTTTCAGTTGTCAAAATCATAACTCCGGCTATCGCAAGTGCAGCAAGACGCACTATATCCGGCTGGACTTCTTAGAGCAAGTCGTTTTGTACGAGGTCAAGCGGCTGGCCTGCTTTGCCAGCGAATACGAAAATGACTTTATCAAGGCCATGATCGGACGCTCAGCAAAGGTTGCGGAAAATACCGCGCTCCGCAAGCAGCGGGAGCTGGACGCTCTGACCGTCCGTGACCGGGAACTGGATATGCTCTTTGAACGGCTCTATGAGGACAATGTGGCGGGTAAGATCGACGATGCCCGGTTTGCCAAAATGTCCAAACGCTATGAACAGGAGCAGGGCGAGAACGCAAAGAAGATCAAGGCGCTGCGGCTGGAGCTGAAAAAGGACGAGAGCAAGCGCATGGATATTGACGATTTTCTTGAAACGGTACGGCGGTACACGGATGCGACTACTATTACAAGGCGCATGGTCGCTGAGCTGATCGACCACATTGAGGTGTACCACGCCGAAAAGCAGGACGGCGTTACCAATCAGCGTGTCGTGATCTACTACAACTGCATCGGTGCTTTTGATGTGCCGGATCGCCGGAAGATTCCGGAGGCCGACATTATCATGGAAACAAGAAAAGGCGTAGCACTCAGTTACGCCTCGGAACAGGTTGCGGTATAGGAGGTACGACACGATGAAAGCCTATTTCTATTGCCGGGTCGCTCACGACGATAGCTTTTCCTTGGAACAGCAGGTCGCCAAACTTCGCCGTTATGCGGAACAGGCTGGTTACACCATCGTTGGTGTTGCCGCCGAGCATGGCTCGGGATTGACCCTTGACCGTCCGGCTCTGCAAGAGCTGACGGAGGCCGTTCTTGCCGGAAAGGTGGATGTGGTGCTGGTAAACAGCCTTGACCGCTTGGGGCGGGATTGGGGCATGACAAAGCAATACATCGACCTGCTGACCGAGCACAAGGTCAAGCTGCTGTGCGTGCGGGAACGGGTGATGATCGACAGCTCCAGCTTTTCACCATTCTTCACATAAAAAAGCAGAGTGTCCATTACAGGATACTCAGATCCTATAAGGACACTCTGCATGGTCCGAGTGGCGAGATTCGAACTCACGGCCTCATGGTCCCGAAAGTCTGGAATGGCTTCACTCATTCTTTCGTTTCATCTCTGCTCTTCATCGTCGCTCCCTTGTATTTTCAAGGCTTTTACGGCCGTAGCCGCGCAATTTTCGGATATTGCCTGTAACAGCTATATTTACAAAGATAAGAGAATTGTTAGAAACTGTGTTAGAATTCACGCCTGCTGTTATCGTAACAAGTCAGCACCGTGCGCACATTTTAAGTGCGCACGGTGCTGCTTCTTTCTTCCGCTGAATCGTACAACGCATTTTCCAACTGTATCTCATTGAAGTCATCCATGTGCAGAATAATATAGCCCGTGCTTTTCAATACTTCATCGACAAATAAATCTCTATTGATCCGATCCTTTTGTTGATGGCTCGCATCATCAAGTTCGATAATCCATTTTGCCACAAGCTTTTCATTGCACAAGACAAAATCAACGTGCTTGGCCTGCACTTTATAAAAATAGGTTTTATATCTTTTCTGATTCTTCCTCGGCTCGACCAAATCCAAAAGTCGAACTTTTGCAAAAAGATACAACCCGTGCCTGTCTGCAAATTCTTTCAGCTTATAATAGAAATCTTTTTCGTGATAGGTAAAAAGCCATTTGGGTTGATAAGCGTGCGAATAATTCAACTCCGCCCCGTCATCAATCAAGTTTTCCGCTATTATGTCTGATGATGGCGTGTTTCTCTTCCTGCTGTGTTTCTTCGGCTGCGTAAATGTGAAAACATAGATGATTAGCAGCACAAGCGCAAGGATAAGTATGCTATCCATTTTACCCTCCCCTATATTTTTTCTTTGTCTCATCACAGGACAACCCAGAAACAATATACCGATAAAATTGTCCTATGTCAAGACAACGAGGGATAAAAGAATGGCAAGAATCATTGACGGCTCTGAAATGAATCTGATAGGCAATAATCTGAAAAAGCTTCGGCAGGAACGCGGATGGAGTCAACAGTTGCTTTCCGACAAATTAGAAACGGTTGCCGTTTATATCTGCCGCGGCTCAATTTCCCGCATCGAAGATAAGCAGCGGACAGTGACGGATATCGAACTTTACGGGTTGGCAAGTGTCCTCGGCGTTTCTATTTCGGACTTATTTGAATAATACAAGCGGCACAGACTTTTGCATTCAAAGCTGTGCCGTTTAATGCGCTCAAAGAGTTACTCCAAAATACTCCTTGACATTCTGTATCATTTTGTGGTACTCTCTTGCTAAAAGAAAAGAGGTGAATTCAATGCCGTCTGATAAAAAACGTATCAATCTAACGATTCCGGATGAAGTTTATGAGCGCCTGCAAGCCTACAAAAATGAATCCGGCATCGTCAATGACGCAACTGCTTGTTTGCAGCTCATTGTGCAGCAGCTCAAAGCGTATGAGAACAACAAAGTGATTATGAATTTTTTGCAAAATTCTACGTTGGAGCAGTTGCAGCAGGCTGCCAATGAAGGCGCTGCTCAGCTTCAAGATTTGCGCAATAAGGGCAAAATCTGATTGACGAAGATTCCTGCAAAAGAAGCAGGCATTTCCGCGAGGAGATGCGAGAGCGCAGCGGCTCGCATCCTGTCCGACCTTGCGGCAGGCACTGCCGAGGCCGCAAGGGTTGCGATGTCAAGTCAGGCGATAGCCTACCGCAGCACTCCCGCAAGAAGGCAAAATGCGCGCCTTCTGAATGTGCGTCCCGCAAGGGACGCACAAGCACAGGGGTAAGTATTACCCCCTGTGCAACGATGTAAGTTGTGTACAGTATGTTCACATAACCAACAAGAACAGAATCATTATGAATGACTTGTAACAGGCTTTTTCATTTTTTGAATTTCAGTCGCAAACTTATCTAATGTTGAATATGCCCTCGTACATAATGGGGCAGGAGAAATAATAATTACTAACTATTGACTGAACACTTTTTATTTTTTAGCCGCCTATGTTTAGAAAGGAGATGATTCATCAGAAAAAGAAAGGAGCAACTATGGCACGAGAACGTGCATATAGAAAATTCCAATTAACCATCAATAACCCGCTCGAACATGGGTTTACACATGAGATCATCAGACAGAATCTTGAACAGCTCAAAAGCTGCCTTTATTGGTGCCTGTGTGATGAGATCGGCGAGCAGGGAACGCCGCATACTCACGTCTATGCAGCATTTAAGAATGCGGTCATGTTCTCAACCATACAGCAGCGCTTTTATGGTGCACATATTGAAGCTGCAAAGGGAAGCCATCGGGAAAACCGCGACTATATTCGCAAAGAGGGAAAATGGCGAGATACAGACAAGGCGGAAACGAACCTTCCTGAAACGTTTGAGGAATCATGTGAGCTGCCCGCAGAAAGCGACCGCCGCGTAAAACAGTCCGAAGCGATTCTTGCTATGGTGGAGGACGGTGCAAGTGACGGTGAGATCATGCGAGCCTATCCGTCCGCCATGAATCATCTGAAGAATATCGAACAGGCGCGTCAAACACTGTTGGAAGAAAAATATGGTGAAGAGTGGCGCAATGTTGATGTAGCATATATTTGGGGCAAAACAGGCGTTGGAAAGACGCGAAGCGTCGTAGAGAAGCACGGATACAGGAACGTGTTTCGCGTGACCAACTATACGCATCCGTTTGACGGCTACAAAGGACAGGATGTTATTCTGTTCGATGAATTTCGCAGCAGTCTGAAATTCTCTGATATGCTTTCATACATTGATGGACATCCTGTTATGCTCCCTTGCCGCTATTCGGATAAGGTTGCCTGCTACACCAAGGTATATATTATCAGCAATATTCCGCTCGAAAAGCAATATCCCCTTGTACAGATAGAAGAGCCTGCGGGTTATGAAGCGTTTCGCAGACGTATTAAAGAAGTATACGAAATGTTGCCCGACAGCAGCGATATGCCGTTTTAAGGGGGTGGGCTGATTGTTGAATGACTACCCCGATATCCTCACGGTGGAACAGCTTGCGCAAATCCTCGGAATCGGTATCAATGCTGCTTACAGGCTTGTCAACGACGGCACGATTGGCTGCCGCCGTATCGGTAAAACGATTCGCATTCCCAAAGTATGTGTAACGGACTATATCAATGCAGCCCGCTTCACAGTAAAACGATAACAGCAGACGAACTGTTGAAAGGAGAACAACATGACAGGAAGTCTGCAAATTAAAAACGGAAAATTTTATATGGTGCTAAATTGCACCGAAAATGGAAAACGCAAGCAAAAGTGGCTTGCAACTGGGCTACCCGAAAAGGGCAATAAACGCAAAGCCGAGCAGATGCTGCACGAAAAGCTTGCTGCATTGGAACACACCGCGCCATCTGATAATGCCGTCAATATTCTGTTCACTGACTACATACGCTACTGGCTCACCATCGTTGAACAACGTGTGGATGCCGTCACAATGCAGAGCTATCGTGCCATTACGGAACGGCACATTCTGCCTTGGTTTTCCAACTGCAGATTAACGCTTGCCACCGTTAATAGAAAGTCGATACAGGCATTTCTCGACGAAAAAGGGCGTTGTGGCCGGCTTGACGGAAAAGGCGGTCTTTCTCCAAAAAGCATACGCGAGCTAAAAAACATCATCAATCAAGTGTTGAACGAAGCCATTCGTGAAGAGCTATTGACGGTCAATCCCTGTTCCCTGCTGCGTTTGCCCCCAAAAGCTCGTCCACAGGCGCAATTTTACACTGCGGAACAGCTCAACATATTGCTGCAAGAAGCTCAACAGGAGCAGCTATACCCTATCATCAAAACCGCTATTATCTACGGTCTGCGGCGCAGTGAGCTATTGGGACTAAAGTGGGATAGTATCGATTTTGAAAACAATGTGCTGACCATCAAGCACACTGTTGTCAAAATCTATGAAACAGTGGAAAAGGATAAGGCCAAAACGAAAAGCAGTTATCGCAGTTTTCCGCTGCTGCCGGAAATGCGAGATCTCTTCCTTGAGCTGAAACAGGAGCAGCGGGAAAATAAACGTTTATTCGGCAAATGCTACATTGAAAGCGACTATGTTTTTTGTTGGCCTGATGGTCACCCTGTTACTCCCGATTATGTCAGTCACCGATTCGGAAAGATTCTCAAAAAGCATAACTTGCCGCACATTCGCTTTCATGAACTTCGTCATAGCTGCGCGAGCTTGCTTATCAATAACGGTTGCGGTTTGAAAGAAGTGCAGGAATGGCTCGGTCATTCGGATATCAGCACGACCGCAAACATATATGGCCACTTGGAGACGCAGCGAAAACAGGCCATGGCGCAAAAGCTGTCAAACTGCATCAACATCTAACAGTGTTAGAAAAGTGTTAGATGCAGCGCACTTTTCCGCTGTCAAGGCAAAATAAAAAATCCTCAAAGCCTTATGGCTTCAAGGATTTTTCGTTGGTCCGAGTGGCGAGATTTGAACTCACGGCCTCATGGTCCCGAACCATGCGCGCTACCAACTGCGCTACACCCGGATATGAAATTGTGCGGCTCACGCCGCGAACAGTAGTATTATATGAGCTTCCCTCCGTTCTGTCAAGAGGGAAATCCACATTTTTCAAAAAGCCCCGCGGCACACGGCCGCGAGGCTCTGGCGGGAGCATGTGAGAATCGAACTCACCCGAGAGGCTCTTCACCCCTCTCACCGGTTTTGAAGACCGGGGGGCACACCAGCACCCATCTACTCCCATGTGAGAGGCGACAAAAGCCGCCTCATTTTTCTATCTCGCCAAACTGCGCGCCCGGCCTGCGGACATCACCCTCGCGGCGAAGAATCCCTCGCCGGTCGTAATACTCCAGCACCAGCAGCGCGTGGTCGCGCGAGGTGCCGAGCGCGTCGCGGAATTCTCCCAGCGTGAGCGTGTCGTGCGTTTCGAACCACGCCTTCACCCTTGCGTCGACCGCATCCAAAACGCCTTTTTCGACGCAGAGCTCTGGCGCGAGCAGCACAAGCTCGCCGGTAGATAAAAGACTCTCAAGCACGCGCGCGCACTCCACGCGGTCTTTTTTGTCGAACAGCGCACAGAGCGCGTCCTGCTTTTTGCCAAGAATTCCCGCCGCGCGGCAAGTGCGCAGCAGCTCTTCCCGGATGGCGCTCTGCCGCTTGGTCAGATGCACGGAAAAGTCCGCAAGCGCGCAGTGCTCCGCCGTCAGCGTGAGTCTTCCCTCGCGCGCAAAGCAGGCGAGGATCGCGTCCGCATTTTCCCGTGCTTTGCCGCGCAGAAGCCGCTGCCGCGCCTCGGCGAGGCGCATGCCCGCGTGCAGCGGATGCTCGCGGTGGTACTTTGTCAGCATCGTCTCACAGTCTGTCCACAGCCTGTCCAGCGTCGACGATGTAAGATAGCGCGACGGCGCGATCTCGACGAGCTTTCCCCGCGCACAGAGCACGGCGAGCATTTCCACCAGTTTTTCTTCCGGTTCATCGAAGCGCGCGGCAAGGTCCGCAAGCGTCATGCCATCCGCGCCGTGCTCGCCGACGGCCTGCACGAGCTTTGCCTCGTCCGATCCGCTCTCGCGCACGGCGAGCGAGGCGATCACGCGCGCGTCGTATCGCTTGTGCCGGTACGGATGCTCGTCCAGGATCATCCCGCCGCCAACAGTCTCGAGCGGCGAATAAAAGCGCACGACAAAGCGGTCGCCCTGCCGCGCGGCGAGCGCTTCGCTCAGCCGCAGCTGGGCATAGCAGCTCTCGCCCGGACGCAGCGCGTCGCGGTCCAGCAGCACCGCCTTTGCAAGGCGCACCGCCGCGCCGTGGTAGAGGTGCAGGCGCGAGCCGCTCTCGATGATCCGCTTAGAATCCGGCAGATTTTGCAGTTTCACGTCCAGCATCAGCGACGGCTGCATCGAATCCGTCCTGCACAGCACATCGCCGCGGCTGATGCTCTCTTTTTTGATGCCCGCTAAGTTGACCGCCGCGCGCTGTCCGGCGTACACCGCCGACACGTCGCGCCCGTGCACCTGCAAATTGCGCACGCGGCACTGATTCCCGAGCGGCATGAGCTGCGCCTCGTCGCCGACGGCGATGTGCCCGTCGATGAGCGTGCCGGTGACGATCGTGCCGAAGCCGTCGACGGAAAACACGCGGTCGATGGGCAGGCGGAACGGCGTGCGCGCGCTCTTTTCCTCCGCGTGCAGTGTCAAGTCGTGCAGTGCTTCGCGCAGTGCCTCAACGCCTTCGCCCGTGCGAACAGACGTGCGCAGGATCGGCTTATCCTCTAAAAACGTGCCCTTGACGCGGCTTTTGACGTCCTCTTCGAGCATGTTCAGCCAGTCCTCGTCGACTAAGTCGGCCTTTGTCAGCACGATGAGTCCGCCCTTCACACCGAGCAGCTGCAGGATGTCCAGATGCTCGACTGTCTGCGGCATGAAGCCCTCGTCCGCCGCCACGACAAGCATCGCAAGGTCGACACCGCCCGCGCCGGCGAGCATGTTCTTGATGAACCTCTCGTGCCCCGGCACATCGACGATGCTCGCACAGCTCACGTCCGGAAAGTCGAGGCGCGCAAAGCCGAGGTCGATTGTGATGCCGCGCTTTTTCTCCTCGGCCAGCCGGTCGGTGTCCACGCCCGTGAGCGCCTTGACGAGTTCGGTCTTGCCGTGGTCGACATGACCCGCCATGCCGATGATAACATGCTTCATCGGATGGCCTCCGCAGCCGCCGCGGCGATCTCGGCAAAGTCTTCCTCTCGAATCGTGCGCACGCACAGCAAATACTGCCTGCGGTGGATGCGCGCGACGATGGGCTTTGTTCGCACGCGCAGCTTTTCTTCCAACTCATCCACGCTGAGCCTCCCCGACTTGATCGCAACGGCCCAGCCGGTGAGCTCCTGCGCCGGAGCGCTGCCGCCGCCGACAGCGTCGCCCGTCCACACGAGCTGCGAGGAAACGCCCGTGTCCGCGAGCGCCTTTTGCAGCCGCAGCGCCTTGGCGTGCAGCTCATCCTCGCTCGCCGACAGCATCGCGAGCGTCGGGATCTCTCGCACGGCGATCTCGGCATCCAGATAGGCGCTGAGCGTCGCGTGCAGCGCGGCAAGCGTCATCTTGTCGAGCCGCAGCGCCCGCGCAAGCGGGTGCTTTTTGATCCGTTCGATGTACTCCCTTTTGCCGACGATCAGCCCCGCCTGCGGCCCGCCGAGCAGCTTGTCGCCCGAAAACGACGCAACGTCCACACCAGCGTGCAGACTTCTCTGCACCGTCGGCTCGCCGCGGATGCCAAACGGTTCGAGGTCGACGATTGCCCCGCTGCCGAGGTCTTCAATGAGCGGCAGGCCGTGCCCATGCGCGATCTCCGCCAGCTCCTCCCGCGGTACGGATTCGGTAAAGCCCACGATGCGGTAGTTGCTTGTATGCACCTTCAAAAGCGCTCTCGTCTGCTCGCCGATGGCGGCTTCATAGTCGCGCCGGTGCGTCTTGTTCGTCGCGCCGACCTCGCACAGCGTGCAGCCGCACTGCGTCACGATCTCCGGAATGCGGAACGAGCCGCCGATCTCGACGAGCTCGCCGCGCGAGGCGATGACCTCTCCCCCGCCCGCGAGCGCGGACAGGATGAGCAGCACCGCCGCGGCGTTGTTGTTCACGGCCATCGCCGCCTCCGCACCCGTCAGGCGGCACAAAAGCGCCTCCACGTGCTGATAGCGCGAGCCGCGGCAGCCGTTTTCCACATCGTATTCAAGCGTCGAATAATCTCTCGCCGCCTCTGCCGCGGCGTTCGCCGCGCGCTCGCTCAGGCAGGCGCGGCCAAGGTTCGTGTGCAGCGTCACGCCGGTCGCGTTGATGACCGAGCGCAGCGTCGGCAGCTGCTTTTCCTCTGCACGTGCCAGAATGCGCGCGCAGAGTATGCCTGTCTCCGGCAGCGCGGAAAGGCCGCCGCGCACTTCGTCTCGCAGCGCGTCCAGCTCCTCGCGCACGCTCTCGCGCAGCAGCACCGGCGGCAGCGCCGACACCTTGAGCTCGTCCCGACCGAGCAGCTCGTCCACCCGCGGGATGGAACGAAACAGATTTTCTTCCACGCTTTTCCCTCCCCGCGCCCGACACGCAGTGCGTCGGGCGCCAGTTCTCCAGTTTGCCTTTACCCTATCAGAAAGGCCTTCGCCCGTCAAGAAAAACCAGAACCGTTCGCTGAATCAGCCATGCAGTTCTGGTTTTTCTATTGTTCACAAGAGCGCAGATCGTCCCGTGGCCGCAAATTTTCAATTCTTGAAAATTTCTGTCTCTTTGGGACAGCTTCCTGTCGGGGCGTGCCCGCCTCAAGCCCTGTTGGGATCAAGTACGGCAAACTGGAATTTATTTTTTACTTGTGGTTATGCGAAGTAACAAGCATCCCATCAAAAATCCAATGAGAGTCCCACAAGTATTCATAATCACATCATCTAACTGTGCAAACCTTCCAATAAATGTTTGCAAAAATTCTATGCCAATCGAAAATACTGCTCCAAGTATAACGCCATTCCACCAATGCTTGTGGATATTCTTAAAAATAAATACTGGCAAAAATCCATATGGAACGAATAGACATATATTCAAAATAGTTGCCGCATTAAATCCATCCTCAAATAATTTAAAACTAATATAACTATCAAGTGGTGAGGATATTCCAAAACTACCACCAATAATTCCTGTAATTTTTAATATTGATACAACTATTAGAATCCATAAGAATTGACATAACCAATTTAAAATCTTAACTTCAATTTTCTTCTTCTGGATAAATTCAATACCCAGTTCGATAATCATAACACCTGCGAAAACAATAAGTGCCGTTGGAAGGAACCTCACTAATATCCATATTCCAGTCCATATTTCCATTGTAATATAACTCACTATCATTCCTCCATAAATTCCGATTTGTTGAGCCGAGTATACCATATTTCTCAACGAAAGAACATTCTTATATACGAGAACCTGACCGTTTTACTGCGTACAGAACCCCGATCTGCAAAAAGCACCATGCGCGACACCTTGACGGTGCAAACATGGGACTTAAAGTTTCCTTGGCTTATTCGGGTACTCGTAACCGATCCTGGCAGGCGGCTGCCGTGTCATCTCTCGAAAGCTGTTTTACGAACGCCCGGCTTAGGGAGAACCGCTTTTTTATTTTACCGCGCTGAGCAATTTATCCTCTTTCCGCTTTTCGAGCATGATTGGCACGTCCATCAGCGCGAACACCGCCAAGAGCAGCACGGGGAAGCCGATCCAGTGGTAGCCGACATGGTCGCGGAACCACGCAAGCGGATTGCCGTCCGGCGCGTACAGCAGAAACATGAAATTCGTATCGAGCAGCAGGTTGACGCAATAAATCGGCACCGCCATCGCCAGCAGCAGCAAGAAGCACTTGCCCATGTACCTGACGCTCGGTCGGATATCACCGCCCGAAAACAGCATGATGGGATAGGCCGCAAGCAGAATGTGCACGCTCGTCGAATGCCAGAACATGAAGTTCGCCGCCGGAAGCGACGTCCACGTCGGGAACAGCAGTGCCGCCGTCGCCGCGGGGATACAGATAAAATAGAGGAAATTGTCGAGCAGCCTGCTCGGCTTCCATGCGTGCAGCGGCAGATAGTCCCAGTTGAAATTCCCGCCGATCTGCAAACCGATCTGTTTGAACGCCTCGTCCGCGAGCAGGAGAACGGCAATGAGCCCCCGCAGCTGCGCCCGCTTCTTCTCATCCGCCGCCTTGTAGAGCTTGCAGCTCAGCGCGGCAAAGCCGATATACAGCGCAAGCGTCACTAAGTGCCGCGCGCCGAAGAGCGAAAAGCCAAAGCCCTCGCCGATCGTATCCACCGTATCCCAAAAGTGCTCCACTTGATCCAGCCTCCGCAAATTTGTTGTCCCTGCCAGCATATCATACGGCGGCGAAAATACACCTGAAAATTTCTTTAAGATTTCAGTATCCCATCCGCGCTCCCAGCATCTCGCCGCTGCTGCCGCCGCGGTACACGCCGTTTTCGATCACGCGCTCGCCGAGCACGAATACCTCGTCAAAGCCCGTCGCGGGCACGTTGGGCCGCGCGTAGGTACCGTGCTCGCGGACGTTTTCGGGCGAGAAGAGCAAAAGGTCCGCGTCCATGCCCGCCGCGATGACGCCCTTTTTCTCAAAGCCGAAGCGGTCCGCCGCATGCCCCGTCACCTTGTGCACAGCCTGCTCGAGCGTGAGCACGCGCTCCTGCACGACGTATTTTTCAATGAGCCGCGCGAATGTGCCGTACACGCGCGGGTGGACACGCCCGCCGCTGGGGTACGTCGCATCCGAAATGACGCCCGAGAACGGCGCGCGCAGGATATCTTTCACGTCTTCTTCGTCCGAGATGTAGTCGATCATCCCCGTATTGCACTGTTCCGCCGCCAGCAGGTCAAAGAGCGTATCGAACGGGTCTTTTTGAAGCGTCCACGCGATCTCGGCGACGGATTTTCCCTCAAAGCGGCGGTATTCGTCCGTCCGGAGGCCGATAGCTACTACATTGTCAAAGCCGACGAGCAGCGTGATGTTCTCAAAGTCGCTGCCCGCCTCCATCCGCGCGCGCATTTCCTTTCGCGCAGCATCGTCGAGCAGGCGCTTGGTCAGCGCCTCCGTGCCGCCCTCCTGGAATTCCGGCGGCAGCACGTGGATAAGCTGTGTCGAGCCCGCAGTGTAGGGGTACACGTCGCACATGACGTCAAGCCCGTCCTCCCGCGCCTTTTCAATGAGCGAGAGCATTTCCGGCACGGCCTTTCGCGCGTTGCGCCCTCCGATGGCCTTGAGATGACTGACCTCCAGCGGCGTTTGCAGCGCGCGGGCGACCTCGAGCATTTCGCGCAGCGCATCGACCACGCCGTCGCCCTCCTGCCTCATGTGGACGCAGATGGGCACGCCGCTTCGGTGCAGCGGCGCGAGCGCGCGGATGAGCCCGTCGGTCGAGTAAAAGATCTCCGGCGCGTAGCCAAGGCCGAGCGACACGCCGCACGCGCCGTCGGCCAGCGCCGCTTCCATGTGATAGTGCAGATCGCGCAGCTCGAGCGGTGACAAATCTCCCGTCGTGAAGCCCGCGGCAAGCGTGCGCAGCGTGCCCATGCCGATGAGTTCCGCGCACGAGAGCGGCAGTCCCCGCCCCTGCGCCGCCTTGAAATAGCTGTCAATGGACGCAAAGCGCAGTTCCGGCGGGATGTTCCCCGTGATGGGCGCGAGGTATTTCGCGCACTCGTCCGCGTGCGCGCCCGAGAGCGGCGCGAGCGACATGCCGCAGTTGCCGTTCACAAGCGTCGTGAGGCCCTGGCAGAGCTCCGCCTCGCCAAAGCCTTCGCGAAACAGCGCCGCGTCGGCGTGGCGGTGCATGTCGATAAAGCCCGGCGTCAGGACGCGGCCCGCGGCCTCGATGGTCTCGAACGCCTGCGCACCTGATAAATTTCCGACCTCTTCGATCATGCCGTCTAAAATGCCGACGTCCGCCGTGAACGCCGCCTTTCCCGTGCCGTCGACGATCTTCGCGCCGCGGATCAACGTATCCAGCATGTATATCACCTCTTTTTTGCAGTCTACCACACCCCACGCCCGCTTGGCAAGGTCATTTCCCCTTGCAATCTGCCGTGCCGCAGGGTATACTGTGGAAAACGCAAAAAAGGAGCGCTTCCATGAATAAGAAAGACCGCATCCACGACTGGCGCAAGCTCAAGTGGCCGTTCACCGCCACGTTTTTATATTACTCTCTCCTCTCGCTCTACACCGGCACCGCCGAGCAGAGCGAGCAGGGCTTTCTCGTCATGTTCCTCACGGTTTTGATCGTGGACGCCGTGGCGTATTTTTCCTACTGCTATTTCCTCTGCAAAAAAGAGGAGAACATGCAGAAGCTCTGGTTCGTCTTCATTCTGGCCTATGTGCTCATCTCCACACAGCAGCTCTCCATCCTCTGGCAGATGATGACGGCGCATGTGATCGGCGCGTAAGCGTATTTTTCTTCTAAATATCGTCTATTTGAACGCCCTTTCCACCGGGAAAGGACGTTTTCTTATATTTTGTCTTCTGTGACATTTGCGTGCCACTGTCTGAAAATCTGATACGCGGCTCCTTTTGTCCATAGTTTTCGACAGTTTTCTTTGTTAAGTTGGTGTTAACGAGGGGAGCGTCCCCTTCTCGCGCTGTGAACAAAAAAGTTTACACCCTGCCCATTGAAAGCGCGGCGCTTCTTTGCTATGCTTTTCCTGCAAGCCCGCATTTTCCGTGCGGGACAAGAAATGCTAAGTACAAAGGAGCTGATGACAGTGCCGATCCGTCCGCTTGTCGATCGCACTTATCTTGAACAGGTGCTGCTCTCCCGCTTTTCCCACGGTGAGGTACAGCAGTGGGTCCAGAAATACTTCCAGCCCTACCGTGAGCTGATGAGCTATTACCGCTGCGCGATCATGGAGGTCGAGACGAAGTTCAACGTGCTCAACGAGGAGCTCTCGCTGCAATACGACCGCAACCCCATCGAGACGATCAAGACCCGCCTCAAGTCCCCCGAGAGCATCATGGAAAAGCTCAGCCGCCGCGGATATCCGCTCACGGTGGAGAGCATCGAAAAGAATTTGAACGACATCGCCGGTGTGCGCGTGATCTGCTCGCACCCTGCCGACATCTACAAACTCTCCGAGGCATTTTTGCGCCAGGACGACATCACACTCTTAGAGCGCAAGGACTACATCGCAAACCCCAAGCCCAACGGCTACCGCAGCCTCCATCTCATCGTCGAAACGCCCATCTTCCTGCATGACCAGAAGCGGCTCATGAAGGTCGAGGTGCAGTTCCGCACGATCTCGATGGATTGGTGGGCCAGCCTTGAGCATAAGATCCGCTACAAGAAAAATCTCCCCGAAATGGAATACGTGGAGCGCGAGCTCTATGAGTGCGCCGAGATCAGCGCACAGCTCGATGCGCGCATGGAAAAGCTCCAGAAAATCGCCGCACAGGCAACGGAGGGAAAGGATCGCGCCCTTTCCTCCTGAATTTTTAGGATGCCCGCACCGCGGGCAGGGAAAGGAATCGTGACACTATGAACGCAGCAGAAAAAATCGCCCACGTAGCAGAGCGCAAGGCCTTTGAGGCCATGCTCGACTCGCTCATCAGAAAAAGCCAGACGAAGGACGTCTGCACCGTCGCAAACGACTTTGTCAACATGGTCCAAAAGATCCACTCCAGCGTCTGGACGCCGGAGGCCTTTGAAATGCTGCATCAGATCGCAAACGACCCCGACAGCAAGTGGGCGCACTACGCCGAGCGCCTGCTGCGCGAGTGCGACCCCTACCTTCTCAGGACCTTCCTGACGGCCGCTGCCTATGAGGGCGGCTTCCGCGGCTTCCAGCAGGCGCGGGCAAACTCCGAAAAGTATGACTGCAATATCCCGTGGATCGTCCTCATGGACCCGACGAGCGCCTGCAACATGCGCTGCGCGGGCTGCTGGGCGGCGGAGTACGGCCACAAGCAGAACCTCACCTTTGAGGAGATGGATCGCGTGCTGACCGAGGGCGCAGAGCTCGGCACCCACGCCTGCCTCTTCACCGGCGGCGAACCGCTCATGCGCAAGGCGGACATCTTCCGCCTGTGCGAAAAGCACCGCGACATCGCTTTCCACGCCTTCACAAACGGCACGCTCATCGACCAGGCCTTCTGCGACGAGCTCAAGCGCGTGGGCAACTTCATCGTCTCGGTCAGCATCGAGGGCTTTGAGGACGCCAACGACGGCCGCCGCGGCGCGGGACATTTTGAAAAGGCGCTCGCCGCGATGGACCTCATGCACAAAAACCACATCCCGTTCGGCGTGTCCATCTGCTACACGAGCAAGAACTACAAGGTCGTCACGAGCGATGAGTTCCTCGACCTGCTCATCTCCAAGGGCTGCTTCTTCGCCTGGTACTTCCACTACATGCCCGTCGGCATGGGCGCGACGACCGACCTGCTGCTTAATCCCGAGCAGCGTGCCTATATGAAAGACCGCGTGCGCGAGATCCGCGGTCTCACCGGCGGCAAGGAGATCTTCGCCATCGACTTTCAGAATGACGGCGAGTTCACAGGCGGCTGCATCGCCGGCGGCAAGCTCTACTGCCATATCAACGCCGCGGGCGACGTCGAGCCCTGCGTGTTCATCCATTACTCGGGTGCGAACATCCGCGAAAAGAGCTTCCTCGAATGTCTCCAGCAGCCGCTTTTTAAGGAGTACCGCAAGGGCCAGCCGTTCAACAACAACCACCTGCGCCCCTGCCCGATGCTGGAAAATCCCGAATATCTGCCACAGATGGTCGCGCGCAGCGGCGCGCATTCGACCGACCTGGAAGCGCCCGAGAGCGTGGAGCACCTGTGCAACAAGTGCGAGTCCTACGCCGCCTGCTGGCACCCCGAGGCCGAAAAGCTCTGGGACGAGGAGCACCACAACTGATCGATCCCGCCCATATAGGAAAACAGCGCCAGCCCGCTTTCGCGGGTCGGCGCTGTTTTTATCAAATGGTCTCACAGAGTTTCGTGCCGCGCACGGCACGAAATAAATTTGAATCGGTTTTCTGCCGCGACATGCGCGTGGCAGAAAACACTTTGCGCGGAGTGGAAAACGGTGAAGCGCCGCCTGCGGCGGAAACAGCAAGCCGTTTTCGAGGAAGCGGCACGATTGGCGCGCCCGAAAGGGCGCGCCAATCGTAATGCCGCGACGGTGCAATGTCGCAGCCGCCCTGCGGGTGGCAAGGCGCAAAACGCAGCGAAACTTTTTCGAAGACGGGGCTTTGCCCCGTCTTCGATTGCTCTTACTTCAGTGCGGCGAGCAGCGCGTCGACGCGGTCAGTCTTCTCCCACGTTACGCCGAGGTCTTCGCGGCCCATGTGGCCATAAGCGGCGAGCTGGCGGTAGATGGGGCGGCGCAGATCGAGGTCGCGGATGATGGCGGTCGGGCGCAGGTCGAAGACCTTCTCGACGGCCTCTTCGAGCTTACCGTCATCGACCTTGCCGGTGCCGAACGTCTCAACGAGCACGCTCACGGGATGCGCAACGCCGATAGCGTAGGCGAGCTGGACCTGGCACTTGTCGGCAAGGCCCGCGGCCACAATGTTCTTAGCGACATAGCGCGCGGCGTAAGCGGCACTGCGGTCGACCTTCGTCGGGTCCTTGCCGGAGAATGCGCCGCCGCCGTGCGGGGCGCTGCCGCCGTAGGTGTCGACGATGATCTTGCGGCCGGTCAGGCCGCTGTCGCCCTGCGGGCCGCCGATGACGAAGCGGCCGGTCGGGTTGACATAAATCTTGGTGTTCTCGTCCATCAGCTCCGCGGGAACGGTCGGCTTGATGACAAGCTCGATCATATCCTTGCGGATCTGCTCAAGCGTCGCCTCCGGCGCGTGCTGGGTGGAGAGGACGACCGTGTCGACGCGGACGGGCTTGCCGCTCTCGTCGTACTCGACCGTCACCTGCGTCTTGCCGTCGGGACGGAGATAGTCGACAAGGCCCTGCTTGCGCACGTCGGTCAGCTTCTTTGCCATCTTATGGGAAAGGGAGATCGCGAGCGGCATGAGCTCAGGGGTCTCGGTGCAGGCGTAGCCGAACATCATGCCCTGGTCACCCGCGCCGTTGTCGAGCTCGCTCGCGCCGCTTTCCTTATTTTCAAAGGAGTTGTCGACGCCCATCGCGATATCGCCGCTCTGCTCGTCGATGTTCGTGATAACGCCGCAGGTGTCACAGTCAAAGCCGTACTTCGCGCGGTCGTAGCCGATGTCGCGGATGACGTCGCGCGCGATCTTCGGGATGTCGACATAGCAGCTCGTGGTGATCTCGCCCATGATGTGGACAAGGCCGGTGGAGACGGTCGTCTCACAGGCCACGCGGCCGTTGGGGTCTTTTTCAAGGATCGCGTCGAGCACCGCATCGGAGATCTGGTCGCAGATCTTGTCGGGATGCCCCTCGGTGACGGATTCGGAGGTGAATAAACGTTTTGCCATGGTTCTTTTTCTTCCTTTCTCGTTGTTGGGAAAAACAAAAAATACTCTGTCGAACCGACAGAGTATCGCGCTTTCTGCTCTTCCTCATCTTTCGATTCGTTCGTCGGATTTGGCACCTTGCCTCTTCGGGCAGGTTGTCGTGGTGTCATAGGGCCGATCCCTCAACCACTCTCGATGAAGTATTCACTTGTGGCTTTCGCCGAATCGTATTCTACCATGTTTGTGCGTTTTGTCAATCAGTTTTTGAAGATTTTTGTGCAAATACTTGACTTTGTCCGGATTTATGCTACAATATTGTTCACAAATTGAATGTCATCGGGGACTTGCGGCCGCAGCCGCAGCGGTCGAGAGATGTCGGATGCGTCCGGTCAGGCAGTGACCGGACTTTTTTTATATTTTTTGAAACAATCGGAGGCTCTCCATGCAGATTTCCCTTTCCGATCATTTTACGTATCAAAAGCTGCTGCGCTTTGTCGCGCCCAGCATTTTGATGATGATCATCACCTCTATTTACAGCATTGTCGACGGCTTTTTCGTCTCGAACTTCGTCGGCAAAAATTCGTTTGCCGCGCTGAACCTCATCTTTCCCGTCATCATGGCGCTCGCCGCCGTCGGCTTTATGATCGGCACGGGCGGCAGCGCGCTCATCGCCAAAACGCTCGGCGAGGGCAAGCCCAGGGAAGCGAACGAGATCTTCTCCATGCTCGTCATCGTGCTTGCCGCCGGCGGCGCGATTTTAAGCGGCGTGTGCATCGTTTTCCTGCGCCCCATCTCGTTCGCCGTCGGCGCGACGGACCTGACGATCGACGACTGCGTGCTCTATGGGCGCGTGCTGCTGGCTGCTCTCCCTTTTTTCATGCTGCAAAACAGCTTCCAGAGCTTTTTGGCGACGGCGGAAAAGCCGCACTTCGGCCTGCGCGTGACGGTGTTCGCGGGGCTGACGAACATGGTACTCGATTTTCTGCTCGTCTACGTGTTCCCGTTCGGGCTTCTCGGTGCGGCGCTCGCCACGGCGTTTTCGCAGATCGTCGGCGCGCTCATCCCGCTTGTCTACTTTCTCCGCCCGAACGATTCACCGCTGCGCCTCACGCGTCCGCGCTTTGACTTCCGCGCCCTCGGCAAGGCCTGCTACAACGGCTCGAGCGAGATGGTCAGCAACCTTTCGACCTCGCTCGTCGGCGTACTCTATAACGTGCAGCTCATGGCGATTGCCAAGGAAAACGGCGTGAATGCCTACGGTGTTCTGATGTACGTGAGCTTCATCTTCATGGCGTTTTTCTTCGGCTATTCCATCGCCGTCACGCCCGTCGTCGGCTATCACTACGGCGCGAAGAATCACGCCGAGCTCAAGAGCCTCCTCAAAAAGAGCCTGACCGTCACGCTCATCACGAGCCTTGCGATGACGGCCTCGTCCATCCTGCTGGCAAACCCCATCGCACATCTTTTCGTCGGCTACGACGCGGAACTGTGCGACATGACGGTCAACGCGCTGCGCATTTACGCGCTCTCATTCCTCGTCTGCGGTTTCAATATCTTCGGTTCGGCGTTTTTCACGGGGCTCAACAATGGCACAGCCAGCGCGCTCATTTCGTTCCTGCGCACGCTCGTCATTCAGGTCGCCGCGGTACTTCTTTTGTCAAAGCTTCTCGGCATCAACGGCATCTGGCTCGCCATCACCGTGGCCGAAGCGCTCACACTGATCGTCACAGAAACGCTTTTCCTCCTCGGACGGAAAAAATACCACTACGCATAAAGCAGATCATCCAAACAGCCGCGGTGGCTCGAACCACCGTGGCTGTGCTTGCGCTTTCTGACGGGCTGTGGTATAATAATTCTATCAAATTCTACTTTTGGAGGTGAATGTTATGTGCTTTTGGTGGTTTATGTTACTATGCGATTTGATCATTCCCATTGTTATGGTCATTGCAGGAAGAATGATGTGGAAGCATTGCCCAAAACATATAAACAGCATGTTAGGATACAGAACAACTCGTTCAATGAAAAATATGGATACATGGAAATTTGCTCATGACTATTGTGGAAAACTTTGGTGGAAAATAGGATGGGTAATGGTTATACCATCTGCCTTGATACATATTCCGTTATACCATAGTGATAAGAATACGATTGGATTTGCAGGGATAATTCTTGTAACAATCCAATGTTTTATTATGATTTTATCAATTTACCCGACAGAAAAAGCTTTGAAAAAACATTTTAATGATGATGGAATACCCAGATAGATTCCAGTTTGTCATTGCCACATAATTGATTTTTCACCGACCGGTGCAATCACCGGTCGGTTTTTTGCATTTTCCTCTTGACATCTCATATTGTTGTGATATTATTTTGATATCAAGTTTGGAGGTGCTTTTTATGGAAGAAAAGATCATCACCGGTCACAAAAACGGCATGCTCGTGCTGCTGCTCGAGCTTGTTCTCTACATCGCCGCGGTCGTTTTTCTGATCGTCGGCATCAATGCGGGCTTTCTGCCCCTTGTCGTCCTTTGCGTCATCCTGCTGTTGCTCGGCTGGATCCCACTGTGCGGCCTGCGCGTTCTGAAGCCGCAGGAGGCGCTGGTGCTCACGCTCTTCGGCAAGTACATCGGCACGCTCAAGGGCGAGGGCTTCTACTGGGTCAATCCCTTCTGCTCGTCGTTCAACCCCGCCGCCAAGACGAAGCTCAACCAGTCCGGCGATGTGGACGGCGGCCACAAGGGCACGGACCTTCTCGCTGCCATGCAGGGCGCGTCCGCCGCGGTCGAGGTGGGCGGCAGCAAGAAGATCTCGCTCAAGATCATGACGCTCAACAACGCCCGCCAGAAGATCAACGACTGTCTCGGTAACCCCGTGGAGATCGGAATCGCCGTGATGTGGCGCGTGACCGACACAGCCAAGGCCGTATTCAACGTGGATAACTACAAGGAGTACCTGTCGCTCCAGTGCGACGCGGCGCTGCGCAATATCGTGCGCGTCTATCCCTACGACGTCGCTCCGAATGTCGACACCACGGGCGACGGTCAGGCCGACGAGGGCAGCCTTCGCGGCTCGAGCGAGGTCGTGGCCGCGCGCATCCGCGATGAAATTCAGGCCAAGGTCGCCGACGCGGGCCTTGAGATCATCGAAGCGCGCATCACCTACCTCGCCTATGCGCCCGAGATTGCGGCCGTCATGCTCCAGCGCCAGCAGGCCAGCGCCATCATCGACGCGCGCAAGATGATCGTTGACGGCGCGGTCGGCATGGTCGAAATGGCACTTGAGCGTCTGGCGGAAAAGGGCACGGTCGAGCTCGACGAGGAGCGCAAGGCGGCCATGGTCTCGAACCTGCTCGTGGTGCTGTGCGGCAACCACGATGCCCAGCCCGTCGTCAACTCCGGAAGCCTGTATTAAGCGCGCCGCGCTACTTTTTGAGAGGCTGCCATGAACGACAACGCCAAAAAGCAGGTGCCCCTGCGCCTGTCCCCCAAGCTCTACGCCGCCATCGCCGCCTGGGCAGAGGACGATTTCCGCTCCGTCAACGGCCAAATCGAGTATCTTTTGACCGAGTGCGTGCGCCAGCGGAAAAAGAACGGCAAATACGTCGGCGAGGAGATCGACGTCCCGCCCGAGCTCAACATCAAGTGAATAAGCGTTAAGAATGCGGAAAGAATTCGTTTCTTTCTGCATTTCTGCTCTTCATTCCATTCAGGAATGGTCATTTGTTCAAACTTTATTGATGACTTTTCCCCGCCGCTGTGTCATAATGTTCTTAAATGTTATTTGATCGAAACGAGGTATCCCGTATTGAAAAAACTCAACCAGGCGATCGACCGCTTCTGTATCCTGCACCCGAATTTTGGCATCCCCAACCTGATGCTCTATGTCGTCATCGGCAACGTGGTGCTGGGACTTTTGTCCAACTTTTCGAACGGCAACTTTCTGAGCTTCTTCTCCTACACGCTCTCGGGTCTTCTCCACGGGCAGGTCTGGCGGCTCATCACCTTTGTCCTCATCCCTGAGAGCACAAGCCCGTTTTACCTTCTCATCACCTGCTACTTCTACTACTGGATCGGCTCGACGCTCGAGCGGCAGTGGGGCACAGCCAAGTTTACGACGTATTACCTGAGCGGCATGCTACTCACCGTCGTCGGCGCGAGCATCGTCAGCCTGATCACGGGCTACAGCATCCCCGTCTACGGTGCAAATTATGTCAACTTTGCCATGTTCATGGCCTTCGCGCTCCTCTATCCCGATGCGCAGGTGCTGCTGTTTTTCGTCTTCCCCATCCGCATGAAGTGGCTCGCGTATATTGACGTATTCTACTTCTTCTTCGACATTGCGCGCTACATTGCCGCCGGCAGATGGTACTATTCCATCATGCCCATTGTGGCGCTTTTGAATTTCGTCATTTTCTTCTGGCCCGAGCTTACACGGTTTTGGGGACTCGAACGCCACCAGAGCAAGCAGGCCACGCACTTCCATAACACCGTGCGCGCCCAGCAGCGTCAGGAGCAGTATCAGCAGCAGACGCAGGGCTTCCGCCACAAGTGCGCCGTGTGCGGCCGCACCGATGTGACGAATCCCGAGCTCCAGTTCCGCTATTGCAGCAAGTGCGCAGGGTACCACTGCTTCTGCTCTGACCACATTTTCAATCACGTCCACTTTACGGACGAGCAGCCATAAGCAAAGAGAGGCAATCATTATGGCATATACGAAAGAACAGGCGTGGGAGCTGCTCACGCAGTACAACAAGGGTGAATTCCACTTAAAGCACGCCAACACCGTCGCCGACGTGATGCGCTGGTACGCAGAAAAGCTTGGCTATGGCGACGAGGCGGACTTCTGGGAGATCGTCGGCCTTCTCCACGACCTCGATTTTGAGATGTATCCCGACGAGCACTGCATCAAGTCGCAGGAGATCATGCGTGAAAACGGTCTCGACGAGCGCCTGATCCGCGCCACCGCCAGCCACGGCTACGGCCTGCACTTTGACGGCCTTCCCGAGCCTCAGCACGAGATGGAAAAGGTCCTCTTTGCCACCGACGAGCTCACGGGTCTGATCGGCGCGGTCGCGCTCATGCGCCCGAGCAAGAGCGTCAGCGATCTTGAGGTCAAATCCGTCAAGAAGAAGTATAAAGATAAAAAGTTCGCCGCCGGCTGCTCGCGTGAGGTCATCGAGCGCGGCGCCGAAATGCTCGGCTGGGACCTCGATACTCTCATCGAGCAGACGATCCTCGCCATGCGCGCGAGCAGTCATGTGGACTGAAGCGCGCGCATAATCTCATACCGGTCAACCATACCCGCGGAAAGGAAGGTGCTTTTATGAGCGATTTTACCCCTACGCCCACGCCGAGTTACAGCGGAAAGCTCCGCAACCATATGCTGATGGTACCCGAGTGCATCAACGAGTGCAGCGGCATCCGCATCTTCGGCAGAACGATCAAGTCCTTTGTCTTTTCCACTGACGTTGCCACCATCGCAAGCGTCAATGCCGATGCGGTGATTGCCGTTTATCCCTTTACCCCGCAGCCGCGCATCGTGCGCGCCGTCATCAGCGTGGCGGATATGCCCGTGTTCTGCGGCGTCGGCGGCGGCTTCACGTCTGGCGCGCGCTCTGTCGCCCAGGCGATGGAGGCTGAGCACTGCGGCGCTTACGGCGTTGTGCTCAACGCACCCGTTTCAGCGGATATTCTGCGCGACATCAAGTCGCACATCGACATTCCGGTCGTGGCGACCATCGTCTCCGCCACGCAGGACACTGAGGCTCGTATCGCCGCAGGCGTCGACATTTTGAACGTCTCTGCCGCGTCGGAAACGCCGCAGCTCGTCGCCGCGCTCCGCGAGCGCCATCCCGAGATCCCCATCATCGCCACCGGCGGCCCGAAGGATGAGACTATTCGCAAGACCATCGCCGCGGGTGCGAACGCCATCACCTACACCCCGCCTGACAACGGTGTGCTGCTGGCTGAGATCATGCACGCGCACCGCGAGCGCTACCGGTAAGCTACATATAAAAAATGCTGGCTCTTATGAGCCAGCATTTTTCTTTTATCTTCACGCTTCCTTGTTCGACACAAACTGGTAGCTGCCTTTGCTGCCCTTCAGCGTGACGATCCCCTTTTCACCGCTCTCCTGCTCATAGGTGAGCGCGATAGTCCCGTCCTCGTTCTGCTCGAGCGAGGTGACCGTGCAGCGCTGGAAATTCGTATCGCCGTGGAGCAGATAATAGGCGTCGTACTCCTCGAGATAGATGAACTGGTCGAGATTCTTTTTGTTCGTCTCGTCCAGTGCCACGCCCAAATACTCCTGCAAAAAGGCGTCCATTTCCGTTCTCTGCGTTTTGATGGGATAATGCTCAAACGCCACCGGGCCGATTGCTGTCTGTTCTGCCTCAGTGACCTCTTCCTGTATTCCTGTCGGGCCATTATAGAAGAGCTCATAGAGGTCGATGTCCGCGGCGGTGTCGTAATAGCTGCTGAGCAGCATATTCGTCATGCACACGCCGCTGCCCACATTGAAAAATTCCGTGTTGAACCATTCGATGTCCACCGCAGACGTCTCATCATCCGGCGGCGGTACATCGTCCGCGGGCTTTGTGCCGCAGGCATTCAGTGCGCAGCACAGGGTAAAAAGCAGCAGAAAGATTTTTACTCTCTTCATTTCTCTCATCCTCCGTAAAAGTGGTCCTATTATGATCGCTTCTGCGGCACTGCCGCGCTTTTTACGCCATGGGACTCTCCTCCCTCTCTTTTACTTTCTCAGTACGGATACGGGAATGTGGAGAACACCGCGTGGCCGCCGACGATGGTAAAGGGATATTCGAAGTTCTCCTCCTCGCCGTTCGGCGTCCAGCTCTGCGACGCTTCGTCCCAATCGCCGTAGGTGATGGTCTGTGTCACGGTGCCGCTCTCACCGTCGAGCGTCACGCTGTGCGTCTCATCGATTACGGAATCGTCGCTGCCGCGGTCGGCAGACAGGACGTATAGTCTGCCGTTCACCTCAGCGTAGCGGTCAGACTCTTCAAACCACTGGTCGGCCAGCGCCTTGTCGAAGTAGCGGTACATCAGATCGTGCATGTCCTCGAGCGTCGAAACGCCGGGGATCGCCGCACTGTAGTAGGTGTAGCCGTTGATCTCCGTCTCGTCCGGCGCATCTCCGATCGGCGGCGTGTTCATAAAGAACCACGCCCACAGTGTGATCGCCGTGTCGAAATCCGCCAACACGGTCTGCTCCTGCGAGACGTCTAAAATCGTCTTCGCGTGCTCACTAAGCGCGTTGTAGAATTCGCTGTACGGCACCGAGAACACCTGCGGCCCCGCCGCATACGGCGCGATGACGTACTGGTCGAACGTGACCGTCAGGCCGTTTTCCGTAAAGTTCAGCGTCGCGAGCGTGGGGAAATCCTGCAAATAAGAGTCATAATCGTCAAAATATCCTTCGCTGAGGCCCTTTTGCGCGATCTGCTCGTAGATATTCCAATAAATGCTCTCCTGCAGCGAGTTTCCCTGCAAATCGCCCTCCTCCGAGGCCAGCGCGTCCAGCGTCAGGAATTCGCCCGTCGTCAGATCAAAACTCCACGCGCGGGTGGCGGAATTCGGATGCACGCCGCCGTAGTAGGTGTAGTTCTCCGCCGCGATGCTCAGGAGCTTCCCCTCGGTCATGTAGGTCTGCGTCAGGCTCAGCTCGTTCGTCCAGTAGCTTCCGTTCAAAAAGACCGATGTGCCGTTTTCCGCGTAGAGCTCCTTGGCCTCTGCGGCCATCTGCGCCGCCTCGGACTCAAGCCCTGCGAGCACGTTATTCATCTCCGTGTTGAAGGCATTCTGCGCCGTGACCTGCGCGAGTTTTCCCGCACCGCCGTTCGCCGTCACGTTCTCCGCCAGCGTGTAGAGCTCGCCGTCCTCCGTGCGCAGTTCGAGCACCGGCAGTTCGTAGCGCTCCGCCAGAAGCACCGTGCCGTCGTCGGCCTTGTACTCGTTTTCGTAAACTTGCGTCGCGACTTCAAAGTGCAGCGCGCTCGCCTGCGGCGGCGCGTTGTCCTCCGGCCCGCCGGGCGCTCCTGCGCCGCAGGCGGTCAAATTCAGCGCCAGCACGCAGCAAAGCAGCAGCGTCATCCATTTTTTCATTCTGTTCTCCTTTCGAGGTCTCGGTTCCTTGCTCAAACGATCACAGGTCCCTCCGTCCACGCGCTGCTGCCTCTGGCCGTGCGCAGCTCGGGATAGGCGAGCACGTATTGATCCGCCGCGCGCGCCGTCAGAGCGAAGAGCTTCTGCGCCTCCTCGCTCAACGCGCGCACATCGGCGCTCTTGGTCAGCACCGGTGCGCTTCCCGTTTTTTTGATCGTTTTGAGCAGCTTTCGTCCCCGCTCATTGCACGCCAGCACGCGCAGATAGGGGACCTCCGGCGGCACATCCGCCGCCGTCACGTCCAGATACGCCGCAAGCAGCATCCGCCGCAGCCGCGCATAGGCATAGCGCTTCGTCTTCACCGCGGAGAGCAGCTCGTCGACGGACGCTGCCGTCCGCGCTGCGTCATAAAACCGGCGATAAAGGCCTTCATTCCCACTGCCATAGCGGGCGAAGTCCTCCTCGCACATCGCGCGCAGCCGGGAAAGCACCGCCCGCTCCGCATTCTGCATCGTCACCGGCACGCGGCCCGCTGCGCATTCGCGCGCATAGATGGCGGCGCTCTCCGCCGTCAGATACGCGGAGGCGTCCTCTCCGTTCGTGAGCAGCTCGCGGATGTGGCTCGCCGAGGCGAAGCCCTTCGCCGCACCCCCGTTGTGCCCGACGACCTTTCGCAATATTGCCAGCGGCGCGATGGTACTGCCGCTTTGCAGCAGCGCCTTGCAGTATTCTACGCCGAGGATATCGTTCGGCTCCCGGAGCACCGCGGCATCCTCGCCGATGAGCGTCCTCGCGGCGCTCTCCCTCGCCGCGGCAAAGGACAGGCCCTTGGCAAGCTCCTCTCGCAGCGCGTCGGGAAAATCCGCCCGCAGCAGTGTCTTTGCCGCGCGCTGCAATTTCGCCGCGTTACCGCATTCGCTGCCAAAGGCCAGCGTGTCGACCACGCCCGTCGCCGCCAAAATGCTCACGCCGCCGCGGGCAAAGCCCTCCGCCGACGAAATGGCCCACGGCAGCGGCAGCTCAAGGACTAAATCTGCCCCGCCGTACACAGCGGCCTCGGCGCGCGCATGCGCGCGCTCAACGGCAAAGTCGCCCCGCTGGACAAAATCGCCGCTCATCGCGCACACGACGGCGCACTCTTCCTCGCCTGCCAGACGGCGCAATTCATCAATTTGCCACTTGTGGCCGCGGTGGAAGGGATTATATTCGCATATTATACCAAATACCCTCATGGAAGTCCTCTCAAAGCGGTTACAAAAGAGTTACGTTTTGTTAAATTTACTTGTCTTTGCAAAAAAAGTTGTTATAATATATTTTGTATCGAATTATACATCCGATCAATTTGATTCTTATTCTATCGGAAATTCGGGCGCAATGCAAGCGCCCTCGGAAAAAGGAGTATACTTATGAATGTTCTGGTCATCAACGCAGGTTCTTCTTCCCTGAAGTATCAGCTGCTCAACCCCACCACGGGCGAGCTGCTGGCGAAGGGTCTGTGCGAGCGCATCGGCATCGACGGTCTGTTCACCTATAAGCCCCAGCTTCCCGGCAAGGAAGCCATCAAGGCCGCTTCCGTCTCCATGCCCACCCACAGCGAGGCCATCCAGGCCGTGCTGAACGCGCTCGTCGACGAGAAGAACGGCGTCATCGGCTCCATGAAGGAGATCGACGCTGTCGGCCACCGCGTCGTCCACGGCGGCGAAAAGTTTGCCAAGTCCGTCGTCATCACCGACGAGGTCATGCAGGCAATCGAGGAGTGCAATCCCCTCGCCCCGCTCCACAACCCCGCCAACATCATCGGCATCAAGGCCTGCCAGGAGCTCATGCCCGGCGTGCCCATGGTCGCCGTGTTCGACACCGCCTTCCACCAGACCATGCCCCCCGTGGCCTATACCTATGCCATTCCCTATGAGTACTATGAGAAGGACAAGGTCCGCCGCTACGGCTTCCACGGCACCTCTCACAAGTATGTTTCCCAGCGCGCGGCCGATATGCTCGGCAAGCCCATCGAGCAGCTCAAGCTCATCTCCTGCCACCTCGGCAACGGCTCCTCCGTCACCGCGATCGACGGCGGCAAGAGCATCGACACCTCCATGGGCTTCACCCCGCTCGCCGGTCTTCCCATGGGTACCCGCTCCGGCGACATTGACGCCGGTATCCTCGAGTACCTGATGAACAAGTACGGCATGGACATCACCGAGATGCTCACAATCCTCAACAAGAAGTCCGGCGTTATGGGCGTCAGCGGCGTCAGCTCCGACTTCCGCGATCTCGAAGAGGCCTTCGAGCAGGGCAATGAGCGCGCCGGCCTTGCCGTCGATATGTTCAACTACGGCGTGAAGAAGCTCATCGGCGCGTATGCCGCCGCGATGGGCGGCGTGGACGCCATCATCTTCACCGCAGGTGTCGGCGAGAACAGCGCTTCCCAGCGCATGGCCATCGCCTCCGGCCTCGAGTTCATGGGCGTCAAGATGGACGAGGACGCCAACAAGGTCCGCGGCGAAGAACGCGTCATCTCCGCGCCCGACTCCAAGGTCACCGTCCTCCTCATCCCCACGAACGAGGAGCTCATGATCGCCATGGATACCGAGGCGCTCGTCGGCTAAGTCATCGACAACCGATTATAAAAAATCCGCTTACGAAATTCGTAAGCGGATTTTTTTATTGCCGGTCTTTGAGCCACTGCATCGCGCCATAGGCGAGCAGTGCACTCCCGCGCGGTAAAATGTTCTCGTTGAAGACGACGCTCTCGTTGTGCATGGGCTTTCCGTAGCGCGCGTCCTCCTGCGCCGTGCCCGCGCCGAGCAACAGATACGCGCACGGCAGCTCGTAGGTGTAGGACGCAAAGTCCTCCGAGCCCATCCCGCCCTCACGCAGGCGGTAGACGCTCTTCTCGCCGAACAGCATTTCGGCGCAGCGTGCCATCTGCTCGGTCAGCGCCTCGTCGTTTTTGAGCGGCGGCGCGCTCGCAAGCTCTTCGACGCTCGCGCTGCCGCGAAAGGCCCTGGCCGTCGCGTCCGCGATCTCGCCGATGCGGCGCAGGATCAGCGCGGTCACGTCGCGGTCGAACGTGCGGATCGTGCCCTCGATCACGGCCTCCTGCGGGATGATATTCGGCGCGTGCCCCGCGCTGAATTTGCCCATTGTCACGATGGCGGGCGTTTTCGCGGGCAGCTCGCGCGCCGTGATCTCCTGAAGCGCAAGGTAGATGTGCGCGGTAATGTTGATTGGGTCGACGCCCGTCTCCGGCATTGCCCCGTGACAGCCGACACCCTTGACCGTGATGCGAAACAGCGTGCAGCCCGCCATAAACGTTCCCTTGCCGCACAGCACGAGGCCCGACGGCGTCCCGGAGTTCACGTGCAGCGCCATCGCCGCCTGCGGCTCCGGTGCCTCCAGCACACCGGCCTTAAGCATCGCTTTCGCGCCCGTGAAGCCTTCCTCGTCGGGCTGGAAGACGAGCTTCACCGTGCCCTTGAGTTCGCTTTGATGCGCCTTGAGCAGCTTTGCCGCACCCAGCAGCATGGCTGCGTGCATATCGTGTCCGCAGGCGTGCATGCTGCCGTTTTCCGAACGGAACGGCAGGTCAGTCTTCTCCCGCACCTTGAGCGCGTCCATGTCGGCGCGCAGCAGGATACAGCGCCCCGTATCCTCGCCCGTGAGCTCCGCGACCACGCCGCCGCCCAGCTCGCGCGGCTCATAGCCGAGCAATCGCAGCTTTTCTTCGACAAATTGAACCGTCTGCGGCAGGTGCGCGCCGACCTCCGGCGCGCGGTGGATCACTCTCCGGTTCTCGACGATCTCATCTTTCATTTCGATGGCTTCCGCCAGTAAAGTCTCTCTGTTCATGCAAACTTCCTTTCTCATTTCTGCGCGGCGGCTTTTTTCGCCGCGCGCTGCTGCGCTGTCCGCCGCACGAGCTCGCACAGCGGCAGGATGTATAAAAAGCACGCAAATGCCATGCCTGTCATCGGCGCACCCACGGTCGAGAGCGGCGTCGCCCCCGCGATCGACCACGGGATCAGCGGCGCGACGACGACGGCGCTGTTTTCAAGGTTGATGGCAAATTCTTCTTTATCCTTCTGCGACGGCGCGCAGAGCTGGTGTGTCAGGATGATCGTCAACGTCTGGTTGCAGGCGAGAAGGCTCGCCAGAACCGCCGTCAGCAGCATTGAGGCATAGGGCGAGGTCCTCTCACTCAGCGCCGTCACGCGCCCACACAGCCCGTCGAGCAGCCCCGTCTTGCGAAAAATGCCGGAATACGCCGACGAGATCATCACGATCAGCGCCACGCGCACCATTGAAATGATGCCGCCGCCGTTGAGCATCGCGCCGACCTCGGCGTCCGACGCCGTGTAGCCTAAGATTGCGGTCTTGAGGATCGTCACCGCGTCCAGATGCCGCAGGAAAATGCACAGCACGACCGCCGCCAAAATGCTGACCGACATCGCCTTTTTCACGTTCACGCGTAGGACCGACAGGATCAAAATGAGCACCGCCGGCAGGCACATGACCCAGTGAAGCGTCATCTCGCGCCCGTAGAGCGACCACAGCTCGCCCGCCGCGCCGCTGCCGCTTTTCACCATGCCGAGCGCCGCATAGACGCCGCAGCTCAGAAGAAACGGCACGAGCGCCGTCTTGAGCATGCGCTTGATGTTGTCGTAAATGTTCGTCTCCGTCAGCTCGCTCACGAGCAGCGCGCTCGTCGAGACCGGCGAGCAGCGGTCGCCGAAGTATACGCCCGAAAGCATCGCGCCGCCGAGCAGCACGGGGTCCATGCCCATCGAAATGCCGACACTCACGCAGATGGTGCCCATCGTCGCCGCCGTGCCGAACGCCGTGCCTGTCAGCATCGAGACGCCGCAATTCAGGAGAAACGTCATCAGCAGCAAGATCTCCGGCCGGATGAGGTCGACGGCGCAGCAGATGATGAACGGCAGCGTGCCGCACGCGCGCCAGAACGCCGTCAGAATTCCGATGAGCGGAAAGACGAGCAGCACGCTTGCCGACGTCTTCACGCCCGAGCAGATCATCTTCCCGAGTTCTTTCCACGAAAAGCCCTGCTTTTTGCCGTACAGCGTGAAGATCACAAGCCCCGCCAAGAGCGCGTAGAGGATGTTCGTCCCCAGCACGATGCACACGAGCAGCGCAAGGCAGAATAAAACGATCGCAGCCATCCAAGTCCTCCCTATCCTTTTTCAACACAGTATCGCTATCTTAGCACGCACGGCGGAAAAAGGGAATCTTTTTCCTGCCGTCCGCACCCACTGCCCACAGTATAATTGCCGCCTTTGCGCTTGTAAAACTGTTAAAATTGATATATTCTACAAGAAGCAGCTGTGAAAGGAGCGTTCCCATGAATTTCCATTCTCTTGACTATTTTCTCGTGCTCGCGCGGGAGAAAAACTTCACCCGCGCCGCTGAAGCGCTGCACATCACGCAGCAGTCGCTCTCGTCCCACATTGCGGGACTTGAAAAGGAGCTCGGCTGCACGCTCCTTGTGCGCCGCACGCCGCTTGAGCTCACCTATGCGGGCCGCACGTTTCTGCGCTATGCCGAATCCATCGGCCAGACGCGCCAGGCCATGGAACGCGAATTCTGCGATATCTCCGAAAATCAGAAGGGCGAGCTGCGCGTCGGCATCGCCTATACGCGCGGCCGCGCCATCATGCCGCGCCTGATCCCCGCCTTTCAGCGTCAGTATCCGAATGTCGAGATCACGCTGCTCGAAGGCTCGAACGACGCGATCCAGAAGGCGCTGCTCAGCGGCGGCATTGACCTCGCCATCGCCGGCTTTCCACACCCGCTCCCCGGCGTGGTGCTTGAGGATTACTATCTGGAGCACATCGTGCTGTGCCTGTCCGATGGGCTGCTCGCGCAGTGCAGCATCGACCTCGACACGCACCGCGGCGAGATCGCCGCGGGAAACCTAAGTGCCCTGTGTGACTGCCCCTTTGTCCTCGGCTCCGCGGAAGACATCGGCGGGCGCATCGGGCGCGGACTTTTGCGCTCCTCGGGCGTCTCGCCCGTCAGCAAAGCAACATCAGAAAACGTCGAAACGCTGCTCGCGCTCTGCGAGCAGGGCGTCGGCGCATGCTTCTGCCCGGAAAATCTGCTGCACACGGCGCTCTCGCCCGCGCAGCTCGCGCACCTGCACATTCTCCCGCTCTGCCCAGAGGCTTCCTATCCCATCTGCTTTGGGTACTTGAGCCGCTCGTATCCGTGGAGCGTGCTCTCGGAATTCATCCGCATCGCCCGCGAGCAAACTGCATAAGCACCATAAAAACGCCGCCCGTACATTTATTGCACGGACGGCGCTCTTTCTACTTCTTCACCGCAGGCTGCTGCTGGGTGATGCAGTGGATATTGCCGCCGCCGAAGGCGACCTCCTTCGTCTGCACGCCCACGACCTCGCGGTCGGGGAACATTTTCTGCACCTGTTCGATGGCGACTGCGTCGTTTTCGTCGCCGTACTGCGGCAAGATGACCGCGCCGTTGACGATCAAAAAGTTCATATACGACGCGATGCTGACCTCGCCGTCCTCGCGGGGGATGGTGCCCTCCACGACGTCGATGGTATCCGCGCCCTCGAGTAAGCACGGCTTTTTCGTCAGACAGAGCTTGTGAACCTTTAATTTGCGTCCCTTGGCGTCCGTCGCCTCGCTCAGGAATTTGTACGCCGCCTGCGCCTGTTCGTAGAACGGATGGTCCTTGTCCTCCGTCCAGATGCACGCGACCTCGCCGGGCGCGACGAAGCACGCCACGTCGTCGATGTGCCCGTTCGTCTCGTCGGGGTCGATGCCGTCCTTGATCCACAGCACCTTCTCGCAGCCGAGGTAGTCGCAAAGCATCTGCTCGATCTCTTCTTTCGACTTGTCGGGGTTGCGGCCCTCGGAGAGCAGGCACATTTCAGTCGTCAGCACTGTGCCCTCTCCGTCGACGTGAATGGAACCGCCCTCGAGCACGAAGCCCTCTGTGCGGTAGCTGTCCACATCCGCGATCTCGCAAATCTTGCGCGCGATCTGGTCGTCCTTGTCCCAGGGGAAATACAGCCCGTCGACGAGCCCGCCCCAGGCATTGAACTCCCAGTCCACCGCGCGAAGACCGCCCTTGTCGTTCACAAGGAACGTCGGCCCGCAGTCGCGCACCCACGCGTCGTCGCTCTCGAGCTCCACGACGCGGATATTTTCGGGGAGCTTGGCGCGCGCGTTCTGATACTGGCGCACGGATGCGCCGACCGTGACCTTTTCAAATCTTGCGATGGCTTTTGCCACGTCAGCAAAGGCCTTCTGCGCGGGCTTGCCGCCGTCGCGCCAGTTGTCGTTTCGCTCGGGCCAGAGCATCCACACGCCCTGCTGGGGCTCAAATTCGGCGGGCATGCGATACCCGTCCTGCTTCGGCGTTGTGCCGATGATTCGTTTTGCCATAGCTTTGTCTCCTTATGATGAAACCATACTTAGCTGCGCGCGTTTTTCCCGCGCAGCGCGATCAGCACCTCGCCGATCGCCACGCTGAGGATCGACCCGATCGTAATGGGCAGAAAGCTCGCAAGCGTCTCTGCGTCAAACGAGAGCGGAACCGCGGTGAAAATGATCGAAATGACGATGAGCACCATCGGCACGTAGGCGATCCATTTGAGCGCCGTGTCAGACCCCGGCACGCGGAACGGGCGCGGCGTCTTCGCATCCTCGCGCCGCAGCTTCAAAAACGCCGGAAACACGGGAAGATAGCTCAAAAGCAGCATCACGAGATTCAGCGCGAAAAAGCTCCAGAAGAGTGACGAATCCGGCGACGCCATCTCGATGAGCACGCCCAAAACACACACGCACGAGGCGACGATGCCCGACGTGACCGCCGCGCCGACGGGCATGTCGTTCTTTGCCCAGCGCTTGGCGAACACCCGCGGCATGTCGTTGTGGTCCGCCGCCAGCGCCGCCGTCGAATTGACACCCATCGACCACGAGATCATATTGCCGAACAGCGTCACGAGGAACAAAAGCGCCACCACGCCCACGAGCACGCCGCCGCTGCCGCCCAGAATGAGCGACACCGCGTCGATAAGCCCCGAATCCACGCTGATCTCACGCACATCCACTGCCGCGCCGATGCCGAACGCCGAGAAGAGGTAGATGGCCGCGATGACGATGCCGCCGGTCACGATGGACTGCGGGATCTGCTTTTTCGGGTCGCTCATATTGTTTGCATACGTGCACACGACCTCAAAGCCGAGGAAATTGAAGATGATGACGGAGATATACGAAAGGCTGTTTAAGTCGAACGACGGCAGAAATGTCCGCGCCGACATGTCGTTGACAAAGCCGTAACGGCTGATATACCACACGCCGAGCCCGCCGACCAGCAGCGCCAGCACGATCTTGATGACAGCGCTCACGTTCAGGATAATGATGCTGTCGCACACGGGATAGCACGCGATGAGCGTGACGATCCAGATGAACAGCAGCTCGACCACGAGCGAGCCGAACGTCCCGAGGCTCCGCCCCGTGATGAATGTGATAAGCTCGGGGCACATCACCGCGAGCGATGCCATCCACAGCGGAAAATTGATCCAGTAGTACCACGAGGCGCGCGCCGCCCACTTGCCGTTCGGATACGCCGCGTGGATCCAGTCATAGAGCCCGCCGTCTCCCGCGTAGGCTGTGCCGAGCTCGGCGGCGATGAGGCCGTAGGGCAGCAGAAACGCCAATATCATAAAGATCCACCAGAAATACTGGCTGTTGCCGATCGACGCGACCGGTGCCGCCGCCTCGGCGACAAACACCACGCAGATGACCGACAAAATGACGTCTGCGAGCCGGAATTGATTCTTCTCCATGGCTTATCTCAGCTCTTTTCCGCTTTCGAAACGCCGCAGTAAGCCTCGACGCAGCCGAGCTTGTCGCAGAGCACTTTGTCAAGCTCCTCTTTCGCCGCCGCGATCTGAAGACCGCTCGGCTCCTTGCGGCAGCGTGTAAAGTAGACAAGAAGGCCGCGCATGGCCGTCAGGCGGTTGCCTGCCTCCTCCCAGCAGAGGGAGGCGTCGCTGTCGGCGACCTCGTCGGTCACGTCCTCGCCGCGCGTCGCGGGCAGGCAGTGCATGAATTTGCAGCCAAGGTTCCCCAGCTGCATCAGCTCGCGGTTGACCTGATAGTCGTGGAAGACGCGCACGCGCTCTTCCTTCGGCATCTCGTTTTCGTAGAGACCGTACCACACATCGGTATAGATGAAGTCCGCGCCGCGTACGCTCTCGCGGTCATCGGTGACAAGGTAGCTGCCGCCGGAGAGCGCGCAGTTCTTCTTCATGATCTCCTTGTGCTGCTCATTCAGCTGGTGGCCCTGGGGGCCGTACTGGACAAAGTGCATGCCGAGCTTCGTCGTGATAAAGCCGAGCGACGCGCACACCTGCGTCGCGTCGCCCACGAACACGACCTTGCAGTCCTCTAACTTTTTCCCCTGCGGAAGGTTCTCCACGATCGTGCAGAGGTCGCCGATCTCCTGCGTGGGGTGGTTGTAGTCCGACATGCCGTTGATGACGGGGATGGTGCAGCTTTTTGCGAGCTCTTCGATCGTCTTATGCTCGATGACGCGCGCCATCACGACATCAACAAGCTTTGAGAGTACTTTGCCCGTGTCGCCGATGGTCTCATGCCCGCCGAGCTGGATCATACCGGGGCCTAAATACTGCGCGTGCCCGCCCATCTGGCTCATCGCGGTCTCAAACGAGACGCGCGTGCGCGTAGAGGACTGCTGGAAGATCATGCCGAGCGTCATGTTGCGCATCAGGGGCGGATAGTAGCCCGCCTTAATGGCCTTTTTGATGGCGAGCGACAAGTCGATGATGTCGAGCAGTTCCTGCTTTGTGAATTCATTGGTGTCGATAAAGTCTTTTTTCATACGATTCCTCCGACATTTCAAGTTGCTTTTTGCCGCGGAGGCAGACGCCGCGGCGAATGCTGCGCTTAGTGTCTGCACTTTTTTCCAGTTCATGCGGAAAAAACTGTGCAACATGACACAAATCACGCCGCATTCCGTCGCCGCTGTGTATTTTACATAGATTTTACAATTCTCCTCTGGCAGTTTTGACATTTAGCGCGTAAACTATTATTTGGTTATAAATAGAGTCTCAAAAAAGAAAAAAGGAAAGATAGAAAATATGGATATTTTCAATGTGCTCACGATGATCGGCGGGCTGTGCCTGTTCCTCTTCGGCATGAACCTGATGGGCCAGGCGCTCGAGCGCCGCGCGGGCGGTAAGCTCCGCTCCCTTCTCGACAAGATGACCGGCAGCGTATTCGCCGGATTTTTAACGGGTCTTGGCATCACGGCCATCATCCAGAGCTCGTCCGCCACCACGGTCATGGTGGTCGGCTTTGTCAACTCGGGCCTGATGACGCTGCGTCAGGCCATCAACGTCATCATGGGCGCCAACGTCGGCACGACCGTCACGGCCTGGCTTTTGAGCCTTGGCGGCATCGACTCCGGCAACTTCTGGATCAAGCTCTTAAAGCCCTCATCCTTCACTCCCGTCCTTGCGCTCATCGGCATCATCTACTACATGTTCTGCAAGGACAACAAGAAAAAGGACACCGGCATGATCCTGCTCGGCTTTGCCACGCTCATGTTCGGCATGGAGACGATGAGCGGCGCGGTCGCGGGCCTCAAGGACGTCCCCGCGTTCACGAATCTCTTTGTTGCCTTTCAGAATCCCCTCCTCGGCGTGCTCGCCGGCGCGCTGCTCACGGCCATCATCCAGTCGAGCTCTGCGTCCGTCGGTATTTTGCAGGCGCTCGCCGTCACGGGCTCGGTGAGCTATGCCGCGGCCATTCCCATCATCATGGGCCAGAACATCGGCACGACCGTCACGGCCATGCTGTCGTCCATCGGCACGAACAAAAACGCCCGCCGCGCCGCGGTCGTTCACCTTCTCTTCAATGTCATCGGCGTTGTCGTGCTGCTGACGGTCTTCTGCATTGTGCGCGTGGCTTTTGCGCCCGCGCTGCTGGATGAATCCGCCACCATGGCGGGCATCGCCGTCACACACTCGGTCTTCAACGTCCTCTGCACCGCCATGCTCCTGCCCGCGGGCGGTCTTCTTGAAAAGCTCGCCTGCCGCATCGTCCCCGACGATTCCCAGACGCAGGGTGAAAAGACGACCGAGCTCGACGAGCGTCTTCTCCCCACTCCGTCCCTCGCCCTTCGCCAGAGCCGCGCCGTCGCCCGTGAAATGGCGGACTGCGCCGTGCGCGCGCTGAACAACGCTCTCACCGCCCTTGACCACAACACGCCCGAGCTCGCCCAGAGCATCCACGACGATGAGGAGCTTTGCGACCACTATGAAGATATCCTCGGCACCTACCTCGTCAAGCTCAGCACGCAGAAAATGGGCCGCGACGAGAGCGAGGAGGCGACCGAGTTACTCAAGACCATCGGCGACTTTGAGCGCATTTCTGACCACGCGGTCAACATTCTCTCCTCCGCTGAGGAGATGGAGCAAAAGGGCCTCACGTTCTCCGGCAGCGCCCTCAACGAGCTCGCCATTCTCATCTCCGCCATCCGCGAGATCCTTTCGCTCTCGCTCAAGTCCTTCTCCTCGCAGGACGTCGCGCTCGCCCAACAGGTCGAGCCGCTCGAGCAGGTCATCGACACGCTCAAAGAGCAGATGCGCACGCGCCACATCCTGCGCATGCAGCAGGGCCATTGCAGCATTGAGGCTGGCTTTGTCCTCTCCGATCTTCTGACCGACCTTGAGCGCACATCCGACCACTGCTCCAACATCGCCGGCTGCGTCATCGACGCCCGTGCGCATAACCTCAACCTGCACGAAACGCTGCGCCAGGCCAAGACTGCCGACGGCAGCTTCCAGCAGACGTACGAATCCTACGTGGAAAAGTACCAGCTTCCTGTTCCGTCGTCAAACGTGTAAAAAGCGGGGCGCTTGCGAGCGCCCCATTTTTGCTATTTTCTTGCTTGTAAAGCGCCCGTTTCCCTGCTATACTACGGTCATTAGGTTATTTCCGCGCAAACTGTCAATTTTGCGCGGTAGGAAAGGATGATACCATGGACCCGATTTATGAGATCGAATTGCAGGACTGCCCCTACTGCCGCGGCACCGGTACGGTGGAGGATGAGCAGGGCTGGTGCGTTTATGTCACCTGTGTCGACTGCGGCGCGCAGACCGCGCACGCAAGCTACGAGTCCCCCGAGGAACGTCTGGCCGCCGCGCAGCAGGTCGCGCACCTGTGGAACGTCGGCAAGGTTCTGAACCCCGGCGTCGGCGACTGATTCGACTGGAACTGCATAAAAAGGACGGAAGAAAAGCATCTTCCGTCCTTTTTGCGCTCAACCGCCGTTTGAGCGCGCGAAACTCCCCCTCCATTGCGCGTTTTCCCGCAATCGGCTATACTGAACTCATCAAGGACGTCCGCACTTTATAGAAACGGAGTTTTGCCTTTATGAACATCGACATCGGCAGCAAGATCAAAACGCTGCGCCTCTCCAAAAGCATGACGCAGGAGCAGCTTGCAAAAGCCCTCCACGTGAGCGCGCAGGCCGTGAGCAAGTGGGAAAACGGCAGCTCGCTTCCCGATATTCAGCTTTTGCCCGCGCTGTCCGTCACGCTGGGAACGAGCATCGACTCGCTCTTCTCCCTCACGGACGAGAGCCGCTTTGCCCGCATCGACAATATGCTCTGGGACAAGCGCTTTCTCACACAGCAGGAATTTGACGAAGAGGAGCACTTTTTGCAGGAAAAGTGCCGCGAGGAGGAAACGCGCCCGTGCGCGACGCTGCTGCTCGCAGAGCTTTACTGCAAGCGCGCTCGGGAATACAATGACCTCGCCTCTCCCCTCGCGCGTCAGGCGCTCGCACTGAATCCCGACTGCAAGGAGGCGCACAACGCCATCTTCGACGCCGAGCACGGCGCGTACCTCGACTGGAACGCGACGAACCACTACCGCACGATTGCCTTCTATCAGGAGTTTCTCGCCGCGCATCCGGAGAACCACAGCGCGCACCTGTGGCTTCTGGACCTTCTCATCGCCGACCGCCGCTGCGCGGAGGCGCGCGAGGTCTTGGACAAAATGCACCGCCTGAAGCCGACCTACAACGACGACTTTTACCTCGGCTGTATCCTTTTGCAGGAGGGGCACACCGACGACGCGCTCGCGCAGTGGGAGGCCATGTGCGCAAAGTATCCCGACACGTGGGAGGTCTACGTTATGCGCGCGAGCGAGCTCGCCAAGCTCGCTCACTACGACGAGGCCATCGCGGACTATGAAAAGGCGATGGCGCTCATGCCGCCCCCGCGCTTTGTCGACCCTGCCGAGGCCATCGCGCAGATCTGCGAAATTCGCGGTGACTATGAAACGGCGATCACCTACTACGAAAAGGTCATCGCCATCGAAAAGGCCGACTGGCACGAAACGCAGGGCGAAGCCATCGACGCCCCGCAGCGAAGCATCGCAAGGCTGCGCGAAAAGCTGGCAAGCCGCTGATATCGGGGCGAAAAGGCGCTTGTCAAAATCTTTTGACAAGCAATTTTTCCTCATGTAAAGCAGCTTTGCTCGACAAACTTTCCCGTTTTGGCTACCCTTGGGGCAGATCGAACGAAACGCACAGGAGGCACTTATGGAACTCGGTAATCAGATCAAGGCACATCGCGCCGCGCTCTCGCTTTCGCAGGAGGAGCTGGCGGAAAAGGTCTACGTCACGCGCCAGACCGTTTCCAACTGGGAAACCGGCAAGAGCTACCCCGATATCCACAGCCTGCTCCTGCTCAGCGCCCTCTTCGATGTTTCGCTCGACCAACTCATCAAAGGAGATTTGGAAACCATGAAACAGGAAGTCAATGCCGCCGATGTCAAAGCCATGAACCGCGACGGCATCATCTACACCATTCTGCTCGCCGCCACGATCATTCTGCCCGTGCCTCTAATCAAGTGGTTCGGCCTGTACGGCCTCATTCCGGAGCTTTTGCTCTGGGGCAGCGCGATGTACTTTGCCCTCCCGCTCGAGCGCATCAAAAAGGCGAACAACGTCCAGTCCTACAAGGAGATCTTGGCCTTCAGCGAGGGCAGAAAGCTCGATGAGATCGAGCAAAAGGTCGAAGCGGGCAAGCGGCCCTATCAGAAGCTTCTGCTCGTCCTGCTCACCGCCGGAATCACACTGCTTGTCGGCATGGTGCTCAGCTGGCTGCTGCTGTAAGCAAACATCACAAAACCCGCCCCGACGCAAAAGCGTCAGGGCGGGTTTGCCATTTAGAAGCAGGCTTCACATATTAAAGCGTCTCCGCGCTTCCTCGCGGAGCGACGGGACGCGGCGCACGATGCGCAGCGGGATGATGAGCCCGATGCAGATGACAAGCACGACGAGCGACCAGCTCGGCTGCCACGCCTCAAGAAAATACCGGTCAAGGCAGTATTCGACGCCCATCGCCATCAGGCCCACCGCGCCGATGCACATGGCGATGGAAGAAAGGCGCGAGCGCCTGCCGTCGCGCAGCAGAAAGCTCAGCAGGAATACGACGACGCACGCCCAGCCGAGCATCGGCAGCACGAGCCCGCGGAACCAGCGCCCCCCGTGCAGCGCAACGGAGATGATCCACACGTAAATGCCGATGGCGGCGACGTCCGCCGTCAGTCGGAAGAAGATTGGGATGCCGCGCACGAGCATCGGCAGTGCGAACCAGATCCACAGCATCACTGCCGCGCCCGCGACGTAGAGCGCCCAAGGGTGCTCCGTCGGCAAAATGAGATTCAGCAGTCCGCAGCAGAGCGACACGGACGCGAGCATCGCCGTCAGCAGTGCGGCGGCGGCTCTGCGCGATGCTCTCGGCACCTCGGCCGGCTTGGTCGGAAAATAGCGCGGCGCGGTCTCATCCGGCTTCCACGCCGGCGTGCCGCAGAGCGGGCAGCGCTCCGCGCCCTCGTCCAGCTCCACGCCGCATTTGACACAATATGACATCAAATTCCTTCTTTCGATCTGCTATTCATCGGTTGCTCTCTACGCGCACGGGGATGCCCGCGCGCACGAGGAAGCGGAAAAAGTCGCGCTCGGTGTCCGTCTCCGCCTGCGTGCCGGCAAAGGTGATCTCCATCGTGTCGCCATAGCTGATGGACGCGCAGTGGCAGCGCGGCACCGTCGCCTGTCCCAGAATGACCTCCGCCCCGAGGATATGCTCAGCCATTTCGGGCGGCACGGTGAACGCGCCTGGGTTCGTATATGTGCAGGAATAGGGCCTCACGCCGTGCAGGCGGTAATTGAGCGCCATGACGGGATTTTTGAAAACGACCGGAATGAGCCGCAGGAAAAAGTTTTCCGTAAAGCGAACGTTGCCCGTGAACGCCGCCTGCAATTCCTGCCGGTTGATGTGCAGCTTCATAAAATGCCGCACTTGCGAGACGATCTCGGGGAACGTGTAGTCGCCGAGCGCGGGGTCGATATACGGGCGGACGGTGGTAATGAAGTTTCGCAGCGTCTCGCTCGGGAACCAGCCGCGCAGATTGATGGGGATGGCCAGCGCCACGGGGCGCAGGCGGTAGGGCTTTTCGCGCTTCTGCTTTTCCAAAATGACGTAAATGAGCACAGCGGAGAGGTATTCGGTGATCGACGCGCCGTACTTTTTCGACTCCTCGCGCAGCTTCGAGAGCGGCACGAAGCCCATCGTCACATGGAACGTGTAAAACGGCTCGCTTGTGCCGGTATTCTGATACGCCGTCGGCTGGCGGTGGAGGCCCAGCGCGTGGTGTCCTGCGTAGCGGGCATAGGCGTCCTCCATCTCCTCCTCGCGCGGCGGCTCGTTCAAATCAAGCACACCGTTCCCCGCAGGGATATCAACGCCGGTCTGGCGCAGGTATTCGGCCAGCAGCGTGCGGAAGAAGACGATGGCTCCGCCGCCGTCGGAAAGCGCGTGGAAGACCTCGATCGAAATGCGGTTGCGGTAATAGTAAAAGCGCACGAGCCAGCCGTTGTCTTCCTTGAAGCGCACGGGCTGGCAGGGGTCGGACACGTCCTCTTTCAAAAACGGCCCCGGCGCGCTGTTGTGCTCCAAATAGTACCAGAACGCACCCTTACGGATGCGCACGGCAAAGGTCGGGAAGCGCGGCATGCAGCGGTCGATGGCGCGCTGAAGCGCCGCGGGGTCGACGTCTTTTTCCATCAGAGCGGAAAAGCGGTAGATGGCTGAATACTCCTCCTTTTGCAGCGCGGAGTAGAGCGTGCCCGCGGAGTCGAGCTTATACCATTTGCTGTTGGGCTTGGCCATCCGATGTTCCCTCTTTCCTTCTGCGCGGTCTTGAGGGGTTTATTATAGCACAAAACGGGGCGCGCTACAAGAAAGATGCGCTTTTCCTTGGCATTTTCACGAAATTATGATATCATGCTCTCAAAGAATTTTGTTTTTCAGGAGGAGCTATGGAACCCAAACTCCGCATCATCCGCAAAAAGAAGAGCGAGGCCGAGAACGCGCATCTCGACCCGCTGATGCGTGCGCTCAAGGCGCTGCACAGCGCCGGTGCGCCAGAAAGCATGACCGCCGAAGAGCTTGAGCGTCAGCGCCGCAGTCAGGAGGTCCTCGGCAAGCTGACTGCGCCGATGACAGGCATGGATTACGAGGAATTTGCCCTCTCGGGCATGAGCGCGGCGTGGACGCGGCTCAAGGCCCCCCACGGCAGCCGCCATGCGATTTTATACTGCCACGGCGGCGGCTACACGAGCGGCAACCTCGGCTATTCGCGCGTACTGTCGTCCAAGCTCGCGCATGCGACGGGCTACGATGTGCTGAGCTTTGAATACCGCCTCGCGCCCGAGTTCCCCTATCCCGCCGCCGTCGAGGACGCGCTGCGCGCGTGGGACTATCTGATGCTCCAAGGCTACGGCGCGCGCGATATCGTCCTCGCGGGCGACAGCGCGGGCGGCAACCTCGCCCTTGTGCTCTGCAACCGCCTCAAGACGGCGGGCCGCAAGCTCCCCGGCACACTCATCCTGATGTCCCCGTGGACCGACATGACGATGTCCGGCCAGTCCTATACAAAGCGTGCGGAGATCGACCCGATGCTCACGCCCGAGTACATCGAAGCCGTGCGCCTCGCCTACGCCGCAGGAAGAGACTACCGTTCGAGCGACCTGTCGCCACTTTTTGCCGACTTCACCGGCTTCCCGCCGACGCTCATCCAGGTCGGCGACCACGAGATCCTGTATTCGGATTCAGAACAACTCTATCAGGCGATGAAGCGCGCAAACGTTCCCTGCCGCCTGCAGGTCAGCGAGGGGATGTGGCATGTGTTTCAGATGTTTCCCATTAGAAAGGCTTCTGTTGCAATAGAAAATATCGCACGGTTCCTTTTGGAACAATAAGTTCCGGTTTTTTCCCACCTGGTGTGGGGGACGCGGATAAGGGAGGGGTATCTCTTTTTCGAAAAGAGATGCCCCTCCCTTAAACCCTCCCAGAGAAAATTTCCATTGCAAGCGAGCAGCTCGAAGAGCTGCAATGCTTGCCGATTGCACTACCCATAGCGCGGCGTTGCCGCGTTGGGTGTTGCTATACGATTTGATTTGCTCCTACTATCCGCTGCCGCTCTGCTGATCTTGTAGGAGTGCAGACTAATTTCCGTCTATTGGAGCACTCCACAATGCGGCGAGCGCCAGCAATGCCGCATTCGGCAAGCAGTCTGCCGCCGTTCTACCGTCACTCGCGCCTCACGATAGTAAGGCGCGGTTGATATCTGTAACGACTTGCAGAAGATTCATGGCGAAGCCATGTACACCGCACCCACACTGCGCAGCGCGTGCAGTTCTTCAAGCTGCAAACCCGCAATGTGCGGGGTCAAGGGGCAGAGCCCCTTGCGTTCTCTTGGGGGTCCAAGGGGGCCATTCTCTCACGTGAGAGAATGGCCCCCTTATCCGTGCAGCGCCATCGGCGCTGCCTCTCCCTCCCGCGCCGTGCGCGGGAAACTCCCTCACCCGTTGGGCAAATCAAAAAAGTACAACTTTTTTGAAAAACCCACTTGACAAGTGGGCCCCGCGTGCTATAATGCAACCAACAAGTGAAGAGCTTCAAACCTATGACGGAGAGAAGTAGCCGATGCAGATAAGCACAAAGAGAGTCCCGGGTGGTGTGATCGGGGCGGCGGACGGTCGGTGAATGGACTTCAGAGGGCGGACCGAACGGCGGAAGTCAAGTAGGGACCGACGGGCATCCCACCCGTTATCCATCGGGGCGCGTATGATGGTGCGCGTAAGCGAGCGGGCGTTTTACAAAACGTCAATTTGGGTGGTATCGCAGAAGTTTGATGACTTTTGTCCCATGTGTATGGGATGAAGGTCTTTTTTCTTTATATTCCTCCTGTTCCGGCAAACCAGGACCTCATCTGCCACCCGAAATCAAATAAATTTGGAGGAAAACAAAAATGAAAAACAACATGGTGAAAAAGCTTCTGACCCTGGCCCTCGCCGGTGCGATGACCCTGTCTCTGGCCGCGTGCGGCAGCAAGAGCGACGACAGCAGCAACGACGCCCAGCAGGGCGGCGACGAAAGCGGCAAGACCTACAAGGTCGCCATCATCAAGCAGCTCGACCACGCCTCTCTCGACGAGATCGCGAACGCTGTGGCCACCGAGCTCGACAAGATCGCAGCCGACAATAATGTGACCATCGAGTACGACATCACCTCCGGCCAGAACGATCAGACCATCTTAAAGCAGCTGTCCGATCAGGCGATCGCCGATCAGGTCGACGCCATCATCCCCATCGCGACGACCGCCGCGCAGATCTCTGCCCTCTCCGCTGAGGACACCAAGACCCCCGTTGTTTATGCCGCCGTCTCCGATCCCGAGGCCGCGAGCCTGACGGGCATCGACTATGTGACCGGCACGAGCGACGCGCTGAACACCAGCTTCATTATGGACATGATGTTCGCCCAGAACCCGGACGTCGCCAAGGTTGGCCTGCTCTACTCCCTCTCTGAGCCCAACTCCACCAAGCCCATCGCCGACGCGAAGGCCTACCTCGACGCCAAGGGCATCGAGTACGTTGAGCAGACCGCGAACACGAACGACGAAGTCGTCGCTGCCGCTTCCGCGCTGATCGCCGATGGTGTGGACGCCGTCTTCACCCCGACTGACAACGTCATCATGGCCGCCGAGCTCGCCATCTATGAGGACCTCGCCAAGGCTGGCATCCCCCACTACACTGGCGCTGACTCCTTCGTTCGCAACGGCGCTTACGCCACCTGCGGCGTGAACTACACCGACCTCGGCGCCAAGACCGCCGACCTCGCCTACTCCGCCATCACCGACGGCATGGACGCCATGGAGGACTACTACCTGATGGACGGCGGCATCATCACCGTCAACACCGACACCGCCGCCGCGATGAGCCTTGACTACTCCTGCTTCGACAGCATGGGCACCGTTGTCGAGGTCACGACCACCAAGGACTAAGAAATATCACTTCCCCGCAAATGAACTGCCTTTCCCCCGACCTTCCGTCGGGGGAAATTGGCCTGAAAGGAGAATTTTCCCATGCTCATCATCACGCAGACCGCCCTTGAGCTGGGCTTCCTCTACGCCCTGGTCGCGATGGCGCTGTTTTTAAGCTACCGCATCCTCGACATCGCCGATCTGACGACCGACGGCTGCTTCGTCCTCGGCGCGGCCGTGTCCGTCACCGTGACAGCCGCGGGACACCCTGTCCTCGCCATCTTCACCGCGATGTTCGCGGGCGCGTGCGCGGGCTTTGTCACCGCTTTTTTGCAGACGAAGCTCGGCGTGCCGTCGATCCTCGCCGGTATCGTCACGAACACCGGCCTTTACACCATCAACTTAATGGCGATGGGCTGGAAATCCAACCAGAGCTTGCTTGGCGGCAAGACCGTCTTCACGATGCTGCGCGAGACCGGCATCGGCGGCGAGTGGTACGAGCTGCTGCTCGCAGCGTTCGTCACGATCCTGGCCGGTCTTCTGCTGGTGCTGTTTCTCGGCACGCGCATGGGTCTTTCCATCCGCGCCACGGGCGATAACCCCGACATGGTGCGCGCCTCGTCCCTGAATCCGTCGTTCACGATCACGGTCGGCCTGTGCCTTGCCAACATGCTCACGGCGCTCTCCGGCGCAATCGTCGGCCAGTATCAGAAGACTGTGGACATCAACTCCGGCACGGGCATCGTCGTCATCGGCCTCGCCTGCCTCATCATCGGCGAGACGCTGCTCGGGCGCAGAAGCGTCAAAAAGGGCGTCATCGCCGCGATTCTCGGCTCGATCGTTTACCGCTTCATCTACGCCATCGTATTCTACACGAAGATCGTGCCCGTCGAGTGCCTGAAGCTCCTGACGGCCATCATTGTGGCGCTGGCCATTGCCGCGCCGAGCATCCAGAAGTGGGCGACATTCCAGAAGCGCAAAATGGCCGCCAGAAATAAGGAGGGCGTGTAAGATGCTGGACATTCAAAATCTCTCCAAGACCTTCAACCCCGGCACGGTGAATGAAAAAAAGGCTCTTTCTTCCCTTTCCCTGCATTTGGACGAGGGCGATTTCGTCACCATCGTCGGCTCGAACGGAGCGGGCAAGTCGACGCTCTTCAACGCCATCGCGGGCAGCTTTTATGCCGACGAGGGCAGCATTTCGCTCGCGGGCAAGGACATCACCTTCATGCCCGAGCACGAGCGCTCCCGCCGCATCGGGCGTCTCTTTCAGGACCCCCTGCGCGGCACCGCGCCGAGCATGACGATCGAAGAAAACCTTGCGCTCGCGTACCTGCGCGCGGCGCACGGCAATCCGTTCAGCCGCATCAGCAAGAAGGACAAGGATTTCTTCGCCGAGCAGCTCAAGCAGCTCGGCATGGGCCTTGAGGACCGCATGAAAAACCCCGTGGGCCTGCTCTCCGGCGGCCAGCGTCAGGCGCTCACGCTGCTGATGGCGACGATGGTGCCGCCGCAGCTCTTACTTCTTGACGAGCACACCGCGGCGCTCGACCCCGCAACGGCGGAAAAGGTGCTCGACCTCACCCGCCGCGTCGTGGCGGAAAGTCACATCACCTGCCTGATGGTCACGCACAACATGCATCAGGCACTTGAGCTCGGCAACCGCACACTGATGATGGCGGACGGGCACATCGTGCTCGACATCGCGGGCAGTGAACGCGCGGGGATGGGAGTCGACGATCTCATCGCACGGTTCAAAGCAGGTGCCGGACATGAGCTTGATAACGATAGAATTCTTTTATCGGAATAAAATTGCAGCACAAAGTGCTGCTCCTTATTCCCCACACCGTGTGGGGGCGCGGGTAAAGGGGGATACTCTCTTTCACGAAAGAGAGTATCCCCCTTTTGATCCCCCGAGAGAAAGGTTTTCCATTGCAGGCGAGCAGCTTGAAGAGTTGCGGCGCTTGCCGATTACACTACCTGCGCGCGGCGCTGCCGCGTTTAGTTCTGCTATACGATTTGGTGTGCTTCCATTATCCGCTGCCGCTCTGCTGATCTTGTTTTGGTGCAGCCTAATCACCTGCCACCGACAACGCATGCTATTTCGATAGTGCGTACTGCGGCGAGCGCCAGCAATGCTAAACAATCCAAAGTAGGCGGAAATTGCTGAAGACTGCCGAATCGCAGGCAAAGCGGCAGCGGAGATAGAAGTAAGACAAATCGTTTAGATTCATCACTTGGCAGGCACTCCCATTCCAGAGGCATAAAAGTCATTCAAGCCAGAGACTGCCAATCAAAAGCCTTTCTCTCGGGGGATCAAAAGGGGGATACTCTCTTTCGCGAAAGAGAATATCCCCTTTGATTCGTGCAGCGCCGACGGCGCTGCCTTCCCCTCCGCACCTGTGCGGAAACAACGCTCCACAATGTGGAGCTTTTTTAACGCATGGGTCATTTTGTCCGCTTGAGGCAATACCAATTCCATGCTATACTTATCGTTAAGAAAACGACAAATTCAAAGGAGAACTGCATGGAGAGCATTTTTGAAAAACGTCTTACCGTCACGCCCGACTACTGTGACGCGTCGGGCGCGCTGTCGCCGCTGGCGGCGTTTACGATCTTTCAGGGGATCGCGGCGCAGCACGCGGGGGTGCTGGGCGTCGGCAGCAGCGCGATGGCGAAAAAGGGTGAATTCTGGCTCACGGTCCACACGCGCGTCGATCTCTTTGAGCGCGCGTACCTGATGGACGAACTCACGGTGCGCACGTGGGCGGAGGCGTGCAGCGAGCGCGACGTACGCACGTACCGCAGTTACACACTCTCGCGCGGTGAGGCGGTCATTGCCCGCGGCAAGACCGAGTGGGCCATCTTAGGACCGGAGCAGAAGATCATCCGCTTTGGCGACTCGGGCTTCCCGAAGGACTACCCCTTCCCCGCCGAGACGGCCATCCCCGAAAAATTGCAGCGCTTCCATGAAAAGTTTGAGGACGCCGGCCTTTTCTCGCACTACGCCGTGCGGTCGACGGACATCGACCTCGGCCACCACATGAACAACGTGGCCTATGTGCGCCTGCTGCTCGACTGCTTTTCGGCAAAGGAGCTCGCGAGCGGTAATATTCAATCGGTCGAGCTACACTACTCAACGCCGTGCTTCGAGGGTGAGGCGCTGACGGTCTACAAGAAGTCACTCAATGACGGCACGTGCCGCATCGGCATCGTCAAGCCGGACGGCAAAACCGCCTCGCAGGCGTGCGTGACGTTCAAAAAGTAATCAGCCATGAAAAAAGCGGTTCCCGTTTGGGAACCGCTTTTTGTTGTTCTTTGCGCTGTTTAGTTGTTGCTGGCGTTCGTGGCGCGGAGGGTGACATCGTGATAGCCGCCCTCGACGATGCTGGTGGCGGAGACGAGCGTGAGCTTCGCGTTCTTCTGCAGGTCAGGGATCGTCGTCACGCCGCAGTTGCACATGGTCGACTTGACCTTGTAAAGGCTGCGGGCGACGTTATCCTGCAGAGAGCCCGCGTAGGTGACATACGAGTCGACGCCCTCTTCAAACGCAAGGCCCGTCTTGCCGCCGAGGTCGTAGCGCTGCCAGTTGCGCGCGCGGTTCGAGCCCTCGCCCCAGTACTCCTTGACGTACACGCCGTTGACGAGCAGCTTGTTCGTCGGCGATTCGTCGAAGCGAGCGAAGTAGCGGCCCAGCATCAGGAAGTCCGCGCCCATGGCGAGCGCGAGCGTCATGTGATAGTCGTGCACGATGCCGCCGTCGGAGCAGATGGGGACATACACGCCGGTCTCGCGGAAGTATTCGTCGCGCGCGGCGCTCACCTCAATGAGCGCGGTGGCCTGGCCGCGGCCGATACCCTTGGTCTCGCGCGTGATGCAGATCGAGCCGCCGCCGATGCCGACTTTGACAAAGTCCGCGCCGCTCTCGGCGAGGAAGCGGAAGCCGTCGCGGTCGACGACATTGCCCGCGCCGATCTTGATGGTATTGCCATAGTTCGCGCGCACGTAGTCGATGACCTTCTTCTGCCAGACGGAGTATCCCTCGGACGAGTCGATGCACAGCACATCCGCGCCAGCCTCCACAAGCGCGGGGATGCGCTCGGCGTAGTCGCGGGAGTTGATGCCCGCGCCGACGAGGTAGCGCTTCTTGTCGTCCTGAAGCGCGAGGGGGTGCTCCTTGTGCTCGGCGTAGTCCTTGCGGAAGACGAAGTAGAGCAGGTGGTCGTTTTCATCCACGATGGGCAGCGCGTTGAGCTTGTGCTCCCAGATGATGTCGTTAGCCTCCTTGAGCGTGGTCGACGCAGGAGCGGTGACGAGCTTTTCGCGCGGAGTCATGAACTCGCGCACCTTCAAATCAGTGCTCATACGGCTCACGCGGTAGTCGCGGCTCGTCACGATGCCGAGGAGCTTGCCGTTGGGCGTTGCGTCCTCGGTGATGGCAACGGTCGAGAAGCCGTTTTTCTCCTTGAGGGCCAAAACATCGGCCAGCGTGTGCTCGCTTGTCAGGTTCGAGGCTGACGGCACAAAGCCCGCCTTATTGCTTTTCACGCGGCGCACCATCTCGGCCTCGCTCTCGATGGACTGGGAGCCGAAGATGAACGAAAGGCCGCCCTCTTTGGCCAGCGCGATGGCCAGCGTGTCGTTCGACACCGACTGCATGATGGCCGAGACCATCGGGATATTCAGGCTGATGGGGCACTCCTCCTGCCCCTTGCGGTAGCGCACGAGGGGCGTTTTGAGCGAGACGTTGTCAGGAATGCAGTCCTCGGACGTGTAACCGGGGACGAGCAGATATTCGCTGAACGTGTGAGACGGTTCGGGATAATAATAAGCCATTGGGTCTGCTCCTCTCTTCTTAAATTACTTGAAATAGCGCACGGCAGAGGTGAACAGCTCCATCTCATACTGTCCGGGAACGTTGCGGTAAAGCTCCTTGCCGATGCGCTCGGTGTGCCCCATCTTGCCGAATACACGGCCATCGGGCGAGGTGATACCCTCGATGGCACAGATCGAGCCGTTGGGGTTGAATGCTGCATCCATTGTAGCATACCCGTCAAGGTCTACGTACTGCGTGGCGATCTGGCCGTTTTCGGCGAGCTTCTTCACAAGCTCTTCGGATGCGAGGAAGCGGCCCTCGCCGTGCGAAATGGGCACGGTGTAAATGTCGCCGACCTTCGTACCCGCAAGCCAGGGGGACTTGTTGGAGCACACGCGCGTGCGGACCAGACGGGACTGGTGGCGGCCGATGACGTTATAGGTCAGCGTCGGGAAATCAGCGTCGGTGTCCATGATCTTGCCATAGGGAACGAGACCGAGCTTGATGAGCGCCTGGAAGCCGTTGCACACACCGAGCATCAATCCGTCGCGCTTTTCGAGGAGGTCCGTGACCTGCTCCTTGACCGCGGCGTTGCGGAAGAACGCCGTGATGAGCTTGGCACTGCCGTCGGGCTCGTCGCCGCCGGAGAAGCCGCCGGGGATGACGATGATCTGGCTATCCTTGACGGCCTTGGCAAAGCGCTCGACGCTGTCAGCAACGTCGGCGCTCGTTAAGTTGCGGATGATGAACTGCTCGGCGTCCGCGCCTGCTTCGAGCAGGGCGCGCTGGGTGTCGTACTCGCAGTTTGTGCCGGGGAAGACGGGGATCAACGCTTTCGGACGCGCGGTCTTGACGGCGGGCGCGGCGCGCTTTTCCGTTTCATAGGTAAAACGCACGACCGTACCGGCGTCCTGCGTCTTCGTCGGGTAGACCGATTCGAGCACGGAATCGTTCAGGGCCAGCAGCTCAGAAATGCTCGCCTCGTCATTGCCGACGGTGATCGTCTTCTCCGCCGTCGTGATGCCGATGCAGACGGCGTCGGGAATTTCCTCGGTGAGCTCGGCGACGATCGCGCCGGGCATGGGCCGGTACCAATCGAGAGCGGTCGAGGCCGCGGCAAAGCCGACCTCGTTGCCAAGCGACATCTTCATCACCGCTTCGGCAAGGCCGTTTTCAACGGCCCAGGCGCTTGCGACCTTGCCCGCGCGGGCAAGCGCGGTGAAGCGCTCCCACGCGGCGGTCTTCTGCTCCGCCGTGCCGCCGCAGAAGAGGTAGACGCCGTGACCGGCGGACTTGAAGTCAGTCGTCACGATCTCGCCTGCCAGCACGGGCGCGATGGCGAAGGAGATAAGCGTCGGCGGCACGTCATGGTCAAGGAAGGTACCAGACATGGAGTCCTTGCCGCCGATGGCGGCAGCGCCCAGTTCAAGCTGGGCATCGAGCGCACCGAGCAGCGCGGCAAAAGGCTTGCCCCAGCGCGCGGGCTCGCTGCGGAGCTTTTCAAAGAATTCCTGAAGGGAAAGATATGCCTTGTGATAATCGGCGCCCGCGGCGACGATCTTAGCAACCGAGGTGTAGACCGCGCTGTGCGCGCCCGTGTAAGGATCGACGCTCAGTGCGTCGGGGTCGCAGCCCCAGGCCATCACGCTGCCCTGCTCGGTCGTATTGCCCGGCAGCACCGGCAGCAGCGCCGCCATCGCCTGCGAGGGGCTGCGCTGCGTCTTGCCGCCAAAGGGCATGAGCAGCGAGAACGCACCGACGGTGGAGTCGAAGCGCTCGGCGAGGCCGCGGCGGGACGCGCTCTTGAGGCTGCCCGCCATATCGCGCAGCGTGCGCGGCGCGCAAGCGGGCTCCGCCTGCTTTTCCCCAGCTTCCACGCGGATGCTTGCGTGCTTGACCGCGCCGTTCGTGTCGAGGAAGGCGCGCGAAAGGTCGGCGACCGTCTGGCCGCGCCAGTGCATGACCATGCGGGGGCTCTCAGTCACGACTGCAACGCGGTAGGCCTCCAGGTTTTCGGCCTGCGCGGCAGCGATGAACTTTTCCTCGTCCTCCGCCGCGACGACGACGGCCATGCGCTCCTGCGATTCGGAGATTGCAAGCTCGGTACCGTCGAGGCCCTCATACTTCTTGCGCACGGCGTCGAGCTTGATTTCGAGGCCGTCGGCCAGCTCGCCGATGGCGACGGACACGCCGCCCGCGCCGAAGTCGTTGCAGCGCTTGATGAGGCGGGTGACCTCGCCGTTTCGGAACAAGCGCTGGATCTTGCGCTCTTCGGGCGCGTTGCCCTTCTGGACCTCGCTCGCCATGGTGGTGAGGGACTTCATATCGTGGCTCTTCGACGAACCGGTCGCGCCGCCGATGCCGTCACGGCCCGTGCGGCCGCCGAGCAAGATAACGACGTCGCCCGGGGCGGGACGCTCGCGCACAACGTTCTTGGCGGGTGCCGCGGCGACGACCGCGCCGCACTCAAGGCGTTTGGCAATGTAGCCCTCGTGGTAGAGCTCGGCGACATGGCCCGTGGCAAGGCCGATCTGGTTGCCGTAGGAGGAGTAACCCGCCGCCGCGGTCTGCGCCAGCTTGCGCTGGGGGAGCTTTCCGTGAAGCGTCTCCGCGAGCGTCTTTCGCGGGTCGCCGCCGCCGGTGACGCGCATCGCCTGATGGACGTAAGCACGTCCCGAGAGCGGGTCGCGGATGCAGCCGCCGATGCAGGTGGCCGCGCCGCCGAAGGGCTCAATTTCGGTGGGGTGGTTGTGGGTCTCGTTTTTGAACATCAGCAGCCAGTCCTGCTCCTCGCCGTTCACCTTGGCGGGCACGTGGATGGAGCAGGCGTTGATCTCCTCGCTCTCGTCGAGCTCGGGGAGAAGGCCGCGTTTCTTGAGCGTCTTGGTGCCGATGGTCGCGATGTCCATGAGCGTCTGGGGGCGCTTGGCGGCCTTCTCGAGGCCGTAGACCTCCTCGCGCGCGGCGAGGTAGCGGTCATACGCATCCTTGACGGCGGGATTCTCGATGCTGACCTCGTCCAAATGCGTAGAGAACGTCGTGTGGCGGCAGTGATCGGACCAGTAGGTGTCGACGACGCGCACCTCGGTCACGGTGGGGTCGCGGTGCTCTTCGTCGCGGAAATAGGCCTGCAAGGTCTTGAGGTCGTCTAAGTCCATCGCAAGGCCCATGGACGAAAGAAGCGCCGAGAGCGCCGATTCATCCATCCCGGTAAAGCCGCCAACCGACGCAACAGGCTTGGGCTCCGTCAGGTTTTCGGCAAGCGTCTCGGGCTTTGCAAGCGAGGCCTCGCGGCTCTCGACGGGGTTGATAACGTGGTGCTTGACGGCCTCGACGTCCTTTTCAGAGAGCGTGCCGTAGAGCGCGTAGACCTTCGCCGTGCGGATGCGCGGGCGCTCGCCCTGGCTGAGGAGCTGGATGCACTGCGCCGCGCTGTCCGCGCGCTGGTCAAACTGGCCGGGCAGCGGCTCGACGGCAAACACGGCGGCAGCGCCGCTCGCGTCGATCTCCCCGCTCGTCAGGTCAAGCTGCGGCTCGGAGAAAACGGTGTTTGTTGCATAGGCAAACAGAGTCTCGTCGATGCCCTCGACGTCGTAGCGGTTCCAAATGCGCACATTTTCAAGACTCTTGAGGTCCAGAAACGAGCGGCAGTCGGAAAGAAGGCTCGCGCACTCGGGCGCAAGGCCGGGCTTTTTTTCAACACAGACGCGATAGACCATTTACTCTCTCTCCTTTTGCGCGGCGAGGGCTCGGCGGCCAATGTCGCTGCGGCAGTATTTGTTGGCAAAATCGACCTCGGACGAGAAGCGGTAGGCCTCCTTCACGGCTTCTTCCAGCGTGGGGGCGACGGCGGTAACGCCGAGCACGCGGCCGCCCGCGGTCAGGAGCCTGTCTCCGTCTTTCTTCGCGCCCGCGACGTAGGTGTGCGCAGCGGCCTCTTCGCTCATCGTGATGGGGAAGCCGCTCTCGTACTTCTTGGGGTACCCGTTCGAGGCGAGGACGACGCAGCAGGCGGAATCGGTCGAAAATTCGACGGGGACGTCCTTGAGCGTGCCGCTCGTCGTGGCCTGCATAACCGTGAGCAGATCGGATTTGAGAAGCGGCAGCACGACCTGTGTTTCGGGGTCGCCGAAGCGGCAGTTGTACTCCACGACCTTCGGGCCGTCCTTTGTGAGCATCAGGCCGAAGTACAGGCAGCCCTTGAACGGGCGGCCCTCGGCCTTCATCGCGCGGATCGTGGGCAGGAAGATCGTCTGCATGCACTCGTCCGCGATCTTTTCCGTGTAGCAGGGATTTGGGGCGATCGTGCCCATGCCGCCGGTGTTCGGGCCCTTGTCGCCGTCCAGCGCGCACTTGTGGTCCATGGAAGACACCATGGGAACAACGGTTTCGCCGTCGGTAAAGCTCAGAACGGAGACCTCGGGCCCCTCCATGAACTCCTCGATGACGACGCGCGCGCCGCTCTGACCGAAGGCCTTGTCCTCGATCATGGAGCGGACGGCGGCCTTTGCTTCCTCCACCGTCTGCGCAACGACGACACCCTTGCCGAGCGCCAGACCGTCGGCCTTGACGACGATGGGCGCGCCCTGCGCGTCAATATAGGCACAGGCGGCGTCCGCGTCGGTAAAGAGCTCATACTTTGCCGTGGGGATGCCGTATTTTTTCATCAGATCCTTGGAAAATGCCTTGCTCGCCTCGATAATGGCAGCCTTTTTGTCGGGGCCGAAGCACGGAACGCCCGTCTCGGTCAGCGCGTCCACCGCGCCGAGGGCCAGTGGATCGTCCGGCGCGACGACGGCGTAGTCGATCCGGTGCGCTTTTGCAAATTCGACCTGCGCGGGGATGTCCTTTGCGCCGATCTCCGGCACGCAGACCGCGTCGGCGGCGATGCCGCCGTTACCGGGCAGGCAGTAGATCTCCTCGATCGCGGGATTTTCCTTTAACTTCTTGATAATGGCGTGTTCGCGGCCTCCGCCGCCGATGACCATGAGTTTCATTCGTTTCGTTCCTCCTTTTAGTGATGGAACAATCTCTGTCCGGTAAAGGCCATGGTGATGCCGTATTTATTCGCGGTCTCGATGACGTTGTCGTCGCGGATTGAGCCGCCGGGTTCCGCGATGTAGGTGACGCCGCTCTTTCTCGCGCGCTCAACATTGTCGCCGAACGGGAAGAACGCATCGGAGCCGACGGTCACGCCGCTCTGGCGCGCGATCCATTCCTTGCGCTCCTGCGCGCTCAGCGCCTCGGGGCGCTCCTTGAAGACGCGCTGCCACGCGCCGTCAGCAAGCACATCCTCGCACTCGTCGGAGATGTAGACGTCGATGGCGTTGTCGCGGTCGGGACGGCGGATGCCGTCCACAAACGGCAGGGCAAGCACCTTCGGGTGGCGGCGGAGATACCAGTTGTCCGCCTTGCTGCCGGCAAGGCGCGTGCAGTGGATGCGGCTCTGCTGGCCCGCGCCCACGCCGATGGTCTGGCCGTCCTTGGCGTAGCAGACGGAGTTCGACTGGGTGTATTTGAGCGTGATGAGCGAAACGATCATGTCGCGCTTCGCGTCATCGGGAAGATTCTTATTTTCGGTGACGATGTTCGCAAGCAGCGACTCGTCGATCTTGCAGTTGTTGCGGCCCTGCTCGAACGTGACGCCGAAGACGTCCTTCTGCTCCTGCGGGGCGGGAACGTAGGCGGGGTCCATCTGCACGATGTTGTACTTGCCGCCCTTTTTCGTCTTTAGGATGGCAAGCGCCTCCTCGCTGAACGAGGGGGCGATGATGCCGTCGGAGACTTCGCCTTTCAGATATTCCGCCGTCGCGGCGTCGCACTCGTCGGAGAGCGCCGCCCAGTCACCATAGGAGCAGAGGCGGTCCGCGCCGCGGGCGCGGATGTAGGCGCAGGCGATGGGCGAAAGGGCCTCGTCAGGCTCAACAAAGTAAATCTGCTTGTCCACCTCGTCGAGCGGCAGGCCGAGCGCCGCTCCCGCGGGAGAGACGTGCTTGAAGCTCGCCGCGGCGGGCAGGCCCGTGGCCTCCTTAAGCTCGCGCACGAGCTGGAAGGAGTTGAAGGCATCGAGCAGATTGATGTAGCCTGGCTTGCCGTTCAGCACGGTGAACGGCAGGTCGCCGCCGTCTTTCATAAAGACGCGCGCAGGCTTCTGGTTGGGGTTGCAGCCATATTTGAGTTCGAGCTCGTTCATATCGTTCTCCTCAATCGCCTAAATTCTTGTTGAACAGCTTGACTTCGCCGTTCACGTTCGCGTAAAGGGACACCTTGTTGTCCTCGTTGAGCGCGTCCCAGACCTCTTCGGGGCTGGGGACGCTCACCTCCATCGGCTCGCCCGCAAATGTCGGCAGCGGCATGCCGTCGCCCTGATAGGTGCTGATGAAGTAGGCCTTGTCCGCGTCGCAGCCCTCGTAGCAGAAGAACTCGCGCAGGCACCGGCCGTTGTTATGCTTGAGGATGGACATCTCGAACGAGCCGTCCTCATGCACGATGGCGGAAATACGCGGCGTCCAGTTCGGCTCGTCGGGCTCGTACTCGCGCGTCATCAGGCCGCGGCGGAAGTCGCCGTGCTCGCAGATCGTGTCGGTCTGGTCGCCGTTCGTCACAACGAGGTCGCTGCCCATCGTGCGGACGGGGTGATAGATGATGAGGCTCGGGTCGGCGAGCTTGGCGGGGTCAAAGGCCTCGGTGCGGATGCCGTCGTCGGTCTTGACAAAGACGCGGTTGCGGCTGTTCTCGCTGCGGCCCATGATGAAATAATAGACGCGGTCCTTGCCGACTAAAATGCCGCGGCCGGGATAAGACGTATTTTTCAGAAAGTGCAAAAAGTCGACCATTTCAGTTCTCCTCTTCTGTGATGGCGCGGCAGACAAGCTCCGTCGCGCGCGGCAGGAGCTTCCATTCGGCCTGCTCCATCACGCGGCGCTGTAAGGTCTCGGGCGTGTCGCCCTCTTCGATCTCGACCGCTTTTTGCAGGATGATCTCGCCGCCGTCGGGAATTTCGTTGACAAAGTGCACCGTCGCGCCCGTGACCTTCACGCCGCGCGCGAGCGCAGCCTCGTGCACCTTTAAGCCGTACATGCCCCTGCCGCAGAACGACGGGATCAGCGACGGATGGATATTCAGAATGCGGCGCGGCCACTTTTTCGTGAAGTTCTCGCTCAGGATGCTCAAAAAGCCCGCGAGGACGATGACGTCGATCTTGTACTGCTCGAGCAGAAGCTCGATCGCCGCCTCAAAGTCGTGCTGGATGAGGCTCGACGGCACGGTGTGTGCGGGGACGTTCGCCTTTTCCGCGCGTTCGAGCGCGTAGGCGCATGCCTGAGAGGAAACGACGAGCGCGATCTCGCCGTGTGGAATTTTGCCGTCTCTCTGCGCGTCGAGCAAGGCTTGTAAATTCGTGCCGCCGCCCGAGACGAACACCGCGATGCGCGCGCTTTTCAGCATAGTGTGACCTTCTCTTCCCCGCTCACGACCTCGCCGATCACGTAGGCGTCCTGGCCGTTTTCCTTGAGGGCGGCAAGCGCCTTGTCGGCGTCATCTTTGGCGACGATCATCGTCATGCCGACGCCCATGTTGTAGGTGTTGAACATGTCGTGCTCGGGGATGTTGCCCATGCGCTGGAGCATTGAGAAGATCGGCGGCGTGCGGAGAGCGGATTTGTCGATCTTCGCGCACAGGCCGTCTGGGATGCAGCGGGGAATATTTTCATAGAAGCCGCCGCCTGTGATGTGGCTGACGCCGTGGACGTCGGCCACGTCCATCGCGGCGAGAACGGGCTTCACGTAGATCTTCGTCGGGCGCAGCAGCTCTTCGCCCAGCGTGCAGCCGAGCTCGTCGACATATGCGCCGAGGTCCGCGTGCTCAACGTTGAAGACCTTGCGCACGAGGGAATAGCCGTTGGAGTGGATGCCGCTCGAGGTGAGCGCGATCACAACGTCGCCCGGACGCATGCGGTCGTGGTCGATGATCTTCGCGCGGTCGACAATGCCGACGGCGAAGCCCGCAAGGTCGTAGTCATCGGCAGACATGGTGCCGGGGTGTTCGGCGGTCTCGCCGCCGATGAGCGCGCAGCCGGACTGCACGCAGCCCTCGGCCACGCCGGAAACGAGCGTCGCGACCTTCTCCGGCTCGTTCTTGCCGATGGCGATGTAGTCGAGGAAAAAGATGGGCTTTGCACCGCAGCAGATGATGTCGTTGACGCACATGGCGACGCAGTCGATGCCGACGGAGTCGTGCTTGTTCATCAGCTGCGCGATGCGCTGCTTCGTGCCCACGCCGTCCGTGCCCGAGACGAGCACGGGCTCGCTCATACCGGTGAGATCGGGTGCGAACAGGCCGCCAAAGCCGCCGATATCGGACACAACTCCCGGGATCATGGTGCGCTGGACGTGCTTTTTCATCAGCTTGACGCCCTCGTAGCCGGCCTCGATATTCACGCCGGCGTCACGGTAGCTCTCGGAAAAACTACGCATTCTTTTTCTTCTCCCCTTCACTGATTTTGCACTCAAAGCGGTCCTTGCCGCCGTCTTTCGGGATAGAGGTGGGATAGCCGCCGCCGAAGCAGGCCGTGCAGAAGCCGTTTTCGGTGTTGTCGGCGAGCTTGACGACGTCCTCGATGCTTAAGTAGCCGAGCGAGTTGACGCCGATGATCTTCGCGATCTCATCGACCGTGTGGTGCGTGGCGATGAGGTTGTTCTTGTCGTCGATGTCCGTGCCGTAGTAGCACTCGGAGACAAACGGCGGCGCGCTGACGCGCATGTGGATCTCCTTTGCGCCCGCCTTCCACAATAGGTCGATCGTGCGGCGGCAGGTCGTACCGCGGACAATGGAGTCGTCGATCAGCACGACGCGCTTGCCCTCGACCACGGAGCGGATGGGGTTGAGCTTGATGTTGACCTCGTTTTCGCGCATCGTCTGCGTGGGCGAGATGAACGTGCGGCCGATGTACTTATTTTTGATAAAGCCGATGCCGTAGGGGATGCCGCTCTGGCGCGCGTAACCGAGGGCTGCATCAAGGCCGGAATCCGGCACGCCGATGACGACATCCGCCTGCACGGGATGCTCGAGCGCGAGGAACGCGCCTGCGCGCTGGCGTGCGACGTGGACGCTGCTGCCGTCGATGACGGAGTCAGGGCGGGCGAAGTAGATGAACTCGAAGACGCAGAGCTTCTTCGGCGCTTTGCCGCAGTGGCTCGTGTCGGAGCGAACGCCGGCCGTGTCGACGACAACGATCTCGCCGGGGCGGATGTCGCGCTCAAACTCGGCGCCGATGGCGTCGAGCGCGCAGGATTCAGACGCGAAGACAACAGAGCCGTCCTTCAGATGCCCCATGCAGAGGGGACGGAAGCCGTGGGGGTCGCGCGCGGCAATGAGCTTCGTCGGCGAGGAGAGGACGAGGGAATACGCGCCCTCGATGCGGTCCATCGCAGCGGAGACAGCCTCTTCGATGGAGCCGCGGTTGAGTCTCTCCTGCACGATGATATAGGCGATGACCTCGCTGTCGGTCGTGGTCTGGAAGATGGAGCCGCGACTTTCAAGCTCCTGCCTCAGCTCGCGGGAATTCGTCAGATTGCCGTTGTGCGCGAGCGCCATACGGCCCTTGAAGTGGTTCACTAAAATGGGCTGGACGTTGCGCTTGTTGTCGCTGCCGGTCGTGCCGTAGCGCACATGGCCGACGGCGATGGTACCCTTGCCGAGCGACTTAAGCTGCTCAGGCGGGAAGACCTCGCTCACAAGGCCAGTGTCGCGCAGCGAGCGGAACAGGCCGTCGTCGTTGACGACGATACCCGCGCTCTCCTGTCCGCGGTGCTGGAGGGAGTAGAGCGCGTAGTAGGCATAGGACGCGACGTCCGCCTCCTGAGGCGTAAAGATGCCGAACACGCCGCATTCTTCGTGAATGTGGCGCGCCGGGATGATGTTGTGATTCTCTGTCATATTTGATTTTACTGTGCGTCGTGAGCCATCAGGCGCTTCATGACTTCGGCGTAGGCGTCTTCCACGCCGCCGAGGTCGCGGCGGAAGCGATCCTTGTCGAGCTTTTCGTTCGTCTTGCTGTCCCACAGGCGGCAGGTGTCGGGGCTGATCTCATCGGCGAGGACGATCTGGCCGTCGACGGTCTTGCCGAACTCGAGCTTGAAGTCGACGAGCGTGACGCCGCACTCGCTCCAAAATGCCTTGAGCGTGTCGTTGACGGCGAAGGCATACTTCTTGATGAGCTCGATCTCCTCCCAAGTCGCGAGCTTGAGGGCAACGGCGTGATAGGCGTTCATCAGGGGGTCATGCAGATCGTCGTTCTTGTAGGAGAACTCGATCGTGGGCTCGGAGAAGACGATACCCTCCTCCACGCCGTAGCGGGAGGCAAAATGACCGGCGGAGATGTTGCGGATGATGACCTCCAACGGGACGATGGAGACCTTCTTGACGAGCGTGTCGCGCTCGCTGAGCTCTTCAACAAAGTGGGTCGGGATGCCGGCCTTTTCCATCTTGGCCATCAGACGGTTGGTCATCTGGTTGTTGATGACGCCCTTGCCGACGATGGTACCCTTCTTTGCGCCGTCAAAGGCGGTGGCGTCGTCCTTGTAGGAAACGATGACGAGGTTGGGATCTTCGGTGGCGTAAACCTTCTTGGCCTTGCCTTCGTAGAGCTGTTCTTTCTTTTCCATGATGACTGTTCTCCTTTTATTTTATATTTTTGTTGATTGATATGGATGGATGGTTTCTCAGTTTTTGTAGCGCTCGCGAAGCTCTTCGTCCGCCTTCAAGACAGCGGCGGTGCCCTCGTCACGTGCGGCCTGGAGCTTGTGGGCAAGGCCCTCGTCGCTCACAGACATGATCTGGACGGCAAGGATGGCGGCGTTTTTCGCCCCGTCGATAGCGACGGTGGCAACGGGGATGCCGCTCGGCATCTGGACGGTCGAGAGCAGCGCGTCCATGCCGTCGAGCTTCGCGCCGCTGCACGGCACGCCGATGACGGGAAGCGTCGTATTCGCGGCCATCGCGCCGGCCAAGTGCGCGGCCATGCCCGCGAGCGCGATGATACAAGAAAATCCGCTCTCCCGTGCCGACGCTGCAAATTCTCTTGCCTCGTTCGGGCACCGGTGGGCGGATAACACGCGGACCTCGGTCTCGATCCCATATTCCTTGAGCGTCTGGATCGCCTTCTCGGCGACGGGCAGGTCGCTCGTGCTGCCCATAATAACGGCTACCTTTCGCATAGTTCTGCCTCCTTAAAAGCAAAAATGGGCGCTCCACTGCCTCGATGTGCAGTTGAAGTGCCCAGACGGTCGGCTGCTGAATTTCAGCAAGAAACGCTCTCTGCTCCCCTGTGGTGACCCACGTTTCCGTCAGTTACAAAGAGCTCAACTTGACAAGCAATATGGTATCACAGAGGGCTCTTTTCGTCCATGCGGCAAAAGAGAGAAAGGCTTCGCCCTATTTATCAGTTTTTTGATAATAATCTACATATCTATAAGTTATGCTAATACTTATCAGTAAAAATCTGCCGTTTCGGCAGCGCAAATAAAAATCGGAAGGCCGCGCACTCCCCGTACGCGGCCTTCCATCGCATCGTGTTTTCAAAAAGGCAGGCATCCGCCGATGGCAAGACTCAGCAGGATGACCGCAAGCGCAACGAGCACAGGTGCTTTCCGCCTGAGCTTCCTCATCGCGCGCTTTTCGTCCACAGAGGAATCCTCACTTCGCCAGCTCCTTGCCCAGCGCGCGGCAGGCGTCCAGCGCGGCGTCATCAGGCGCTTCGCAGCAGGTCACGCTCTCGCACACAAGGCGGATGCCGGAATCATCGCAGTCCTTTTCCCAGCCGCGCATCCACTCGCCGTCGCCCCAGCCATAGGAGCCGAACAGCGCGGCGCTCTTGCCGCCAAGGCTGCGCTTGACCTCGTCAAACATGGGCTGGAACTCCATCTCCTCGAGCACTTCGCTGCCCATGGCGGGGCAGCCGAAGGCGATCGCGTCATAAGCGCTCAGCTCGCTGGCCTTGACCTGGTCAGGGGTCAACATCGTGACCTGCGCGCCCGCGCTCTCCATGCCCTCAGCGACGGCCTTGGCCATGGCCTCGGTGTTGCCCGTGCCGCTCCAATAAACAACAGCAGTCTTTTTCATATTAGTATGTTCCTTTCATAAATCAGTATCTATCACACTGCCACGGCAAGCTGCTCGATGCCCGAGCCGGCCTCCCAGAGTGCGCAGTAGATCTCCGTGCATTTTTTGAAGCGGGCGAACAGCTCGCGCGCCTTCTTCTCGTCGCCGTAGACCTTCCACAGCCCCGCGCATTTGAAGTTGCAGGCGCGGTGGTCGATGAAGCCCTTGACATCCTCGGGCGGATAGGAGAGGAAAAGTCCGACCTCATGGGGGAACTCGCCGCCTTCGCGAAAGCGGCGGATGAGGTTTGCGACACAGCGACCGCTGTGGCCGCTATTGTAGCCCGCGTGGTGCAGGATCTCGGCTGCCTGTTCGTTCTCCAAATCTCTCCGCAGCTCAGAGGGGCGGTACAGGTACAAAAGGACCTGTCCTTCCAGAAAGCGGATGGGCAGCAGACACAGGCCCTTTGGCACAAGCAGACGGTTTAGGCGGCGGATGTCCGCAAAGAGCGCTCCCTTATCTTCGCAAGGACAAGGGAAGAGGCTGCCCGTTTTGATACCTGCCAACGTCGGCGCACCCTGCCGCACCAGGATCTCTTCAGACATGCCCGTTTCCCTCCCCTTTGGTTTCGGTGGTGGCTCCCCAGAAGTTAGATTTCTCTAACTCTCAGGGAGCGGCGTCCTCGCTCTTGACGTGTCTTAGGATACCCGAAAAGAAGAGCCTTATCCGCTCCAAATTGATCGGATGAGGCTCCAAAATATTTTATTCTGCCTTTTCCGCCGTCGGCGCGCAGCTGTCGCTGTCCGCGCCCGCGCGGTACGCGCTCGGCGACACACCGATCACACTGCGGAAGGCCTTGGCAAACTTGCTGGCGTTGTCATAGCCGAACTGCCCCGCGATATCGAGCACCGTGCGGTCGCTCGTGCGCAGGAGCTGCGCGGCACTGTGCATCTTCTGCGCGCGCAAAAACGCTGCGGGCGTCATGCCGTACACGCCGCGAAAGCTCGCGGCGAGCTGCGAGGACGACGCGCCAAGCTCCTGTGCAAGCGCCGAGATCGTGACGTCGTCCTCCGTGCTTGCAAGCAGCGCGTCGCGCGCCGCGCGCGCAAGGCGCACCTGCGCGGCGGTATAGCCGTGCTTTTCATGCGCCACGTCGAGCGCACTCAAAAAGAGCAGCAGTTCAAGCACCTTAACCTTAAAGTAGCCGCGTCTGATGCCGGCGGGCACGGCGTAGAGCTCAGAGAAGATGTGCTCCACGCGCGCCGACGATCTTGAGACAAAGCACTCCGAGTCGGCGAAGAACTTCTCCGCCAGCACGCTGGGGCGGACGTCGACATCCTGCAAAATGCAGGACAGGCAGTCCGGCGCAAGGGCGGGATCGAGCGTGACGGTGATGCCGTGGTAGTGCCCCGTGGGGAACTCCACCTCCCCCTCGATAGCGGCGCGGCGCACGACAGAGAGGTCTCCGGGGGCCAAAAAGTAATGCTCGCCGCCGCAGCAGTATTCCGCGCGTCCCTCGCGGCAGTGCTGGATCTCGATGAGTCCCGCCGCGCCCGGCTCTGCCAGACGGTACGACGGCGCGTGCACATCGTGATAGGCAAGCTCGATGCCGGGGAAAACGGGATAGGATGTGATGCGCACCTCGCCGTCCGTCTCTTTGAGGCGGTAGACGGTGCGTTCATCGTTTTGCTGCAAAATTTCTGCGTGGGCGCTGCACGTTTTTGCCTGAGACTTTGGTTCGATCAAGGAAGCTTCCCTGTCCTTTCTTCTACATATAAAAGCAGAAAACGCCGCAAAGCGCAGATCCCGCGCTTTGCGGCTTGTGGCTGCTGATCAAACGCAGTCCTCCGCGAGATCTGCGTTTTCCTCCGTCGGCTTCCCCTCCAGCAGCTCGGGGTGCTTGAGATAGCGGCGCACGCTTGCCCAGAACAGCGCGTACTCGTGTCCCGTGCAGATGCGCTCATCCATCACGACGGAGAGCGGGATCATTTTTTTATTATACTCCCCGCTCATATAATTGGCAATAGGCTTGCCCATGCTGACAAACACACCCGTCGTGCCGAACTCATAGCAGTGGTGGAAGATGGAATTCGTGTTGATGGAGGCAAGGTTCGTGATAAAAAGGCTCGTGTGGAACGGGCTCAGATCAATGATCTTACGCGGCAGCAGGCCGCAGCGGTCCATCAGCTTGACAAGGCCGAACAAAAACCCCGGCAGGATGGGGATGGCGAACAGGAAATTCGCAAATTTATCCGTATTGTTGTTGTGCGCGGCCACCTGATTCTGCGCGACCGCCTCCTCGATCTTGCGGTTGATGGAGAAAATGTCATCCCCGTCCTCAAAGAACACCTTGATCGACGTCTCGTCCGCGCGGCCGTCGGCGCGCGTTTTCAGGATGACGAAGCTGACGCAGAAGTGGTTGCGCTGATAGATCTTGCTGTTCATGATGAAGCGGTTGATCTTCGGATTTTCCTGATACGCCTTGAAGTATGCCGCCAGAATGAGCGTCATATACGGGATGCGGACGCCTTCGCGGCGCTTTTCCTGAATGTAGCGGCGCAGGACCTCCATATCAGCGTATTCGGTGATGAAATTCTGCGCGTCGTAGCGCCGCGGCATGACATAGGGCAATGCCGAAACGATGGTGGACGCCTCTTTCACTCGGGTTCCGTCGGGACGCATGGCAAGTTCCTCTTTTCTTTGAGTTAACCCCATCTTACCCGCTTTGCCCGCGTATTGCAATCATTTTCTTAGCGAATTCTTTATTAAAAATTGGTTAAGTCTCGTCCTCTCCCCAGTCGAGCGAGACATCGACAACGCGCAGAAGTCCAGAAAGCGTCGAGGGAACATAGGCTCTGGCGAACAGATCGTCCTGTGTGCAGAGCGAGCGGGCGCTTGTGCCGTCCGCACTCGTCTGTGTCACGACAAGGATCTCCGCGCCGTCCGGCGCGGTCAGCGTCTCAGGGAGCGCGCCCGCGCCGTATTCCTCGCGCGAAAGAATGCTCTTGTCCCCCCTCAGCCAGACAAACACGAGTCTCTCCGCCGCCGTGTGCTCCACAAATGAAACACTCACCTTGATAGAGCGCCGCTCTGTTCTGCCGTTTACTTTCCATTCGACGCTTTCTTCCCTGCTCACGCCGACATGGGGGCCCATGCCGGTGTGATCCCATTCGGCATAGTATTTTCCGTCACTTGTGCGGTAAACGGAACACTGTTTGACCGGCTTCCATTCACCACTTGCATAGAAGATCTCGCCGCCCGTCTCGTAGCTGCTGCCGTTGTCGTCGACGTTGACGCACATTCCGCTGCCCACCACCTCGTCGGACACCGCCGCACCGACGGAATAGTTGAATTCAGAGCCCTCTTCGTAATCCGGATCGTCGGGTTCAAACGCTGTGATGGTCACGAACATCGGTACACCGGGCACGCCGAAGTCGTAATCATCGCCGGTCTCTGTCGCATAGCGCCTGCCGTCGAAGGGCTCGAGGGCAAAGAAATACCCGACCCACTCGTCCTCCATGGTCTCCCGCGCCGCGGCCTCGATCCGCTCGGGCTTGTAGAGCGCAAAGCTCACGCCGAACACCACCGCGAGCGCCAGCGCAAAGGCAATGATGCGTTTCATGCCGCTCCCTCCTCCCAGTTGACCCAAATGCTGACCGCCTTGAGTTTGCCGTCCTGATACGCAAACGTGTCCAGAGGCGGCTGAATCCTTCCGTCACGGTTGCAAATGCCATATTCCGCCGTCTCTCCGTCCCAGTCTTGTCCATAGCTCGTACCGATGAGATACGCCGCGCCGGGCGCGGCGGTGATAGACTCGGGCAGCGCGTCTGGCGCGAATTCCTCGAGCTTCAAAAGGTTGTCGTCTTCGTCCATGTGCGCGACGGTGAACTTCGTCGGCGTCGGGCGGGAGACGGCGGTGATGGCAACTCTGACCTTCACGCGCTCGGACTTGCCGCCGATCGTTTCGGTCTTATCGCTCGTGAGCGTGTGGGTCACGCTGACGCCGTCCGCGCCGGACATGCCCATGCTGTTGCCGCGCGTCAGGTAAATGCGGCCGTCGTCGGTCTGATAGATGGGATAGAATTTGAAGATCACATGTCTGCTGCCGCAGGCGTAGACCTCGCCCGAGAGGTCGATATCCGTCGTGCTGACGCCGTTTTCTCTGTTGACATTCGACCGGCCATCTGCCTTGCCGAGACTTCCGATGTACACGATTTCCGGAAAGTCGCTGTTCAAAAGCGGATTTTCGGTCTCGCCATTCGCATCCTCGCTCTCCATCGGCAGGACGCTGAAGATTCCACCGCCGTCGGGAAGATCCGGAAAGCGCCAGCCCTCCTCCGTCCGCTCGGCGTAGAGCCGCCCCCGCTTCCACTGAATCTTGCCCGTTGCTGTAACCTCAAGATCGTCGATGTCAAGATCCTCTTCCGAGACGAAAGCGCCGATCAGCGTCCCCTCTTCCTCCTCGTCCGCGGCGGACTGCACCGCGCCGCCGTCGAGGAAGGCAATGAGAAAGACCGCCGCGAGGATCGCAGCAAAAATCAGTATCGTTTTCGTTTTACTCTTCATGCTCTGCCTCCAATTCTCCGTCGCATTGCAGAATGTCGCTCACATTGCATTCGAGCGCGCAGCAGATGCGGTTGAGCGTTGCAAATCGCACGCCCTTGGCCTTGCCGCTGCGCAGAATGGAAAGATTTGCCTCCGTGATGCCGACGATGGCACAAAGCTCCTTGCTTGTCATGCCGCGCACTTTCAGCACCTCGTCGAGATGTACCGTGATCGCCATGGCAGCACCCTCAGATAAAGAGGTCGTTGTCCGCCGCAAGGGCGACGTTCGAGGCGATGAGCCGCGCGCCGAGAAGCGCTGCGAGCACGAAGCACAGCTCGAAGATCGGCAGACGGATCGAAATGCTGGTGCTCAGGAGCATCGGCGCACAGAACGCCTGCAAAACGTTGACCGCGAGCGCGAACAGCACGCTGAGCTTGAGCACCTTGACACACCATTCGGCGAGCTTTGGCGCGTAGGCGGCGCTCTCCTGCGTAAATGCGCCGTCTTCCATCGTGTCGAGAAGGCCGATGGCGAAGTACGCCGTCGCCGCGGCGAGCAGCGTAGGAAGGACTTCCGCGGCAAAGCGCAGGGCGAGGACAACATAGCTGAACACAAGGCTCTTCGAACCCGTTATGTCCGTTGCCGCAGGCAGGACCGTATCGGTTGTAAAGGCGCTGTTGCCCGCCTTGAGCGCGTCGACGGCGGAAAACAGGCCCGCAAATTCCGCAAAGCAAACCTCGAAGATGAAATACGCCGCCGCGAGGATAAGCAGCGCGCGGAAGAGCTTCAAGAGCTCCTGCGTATCGCCGCCGGAAAACCGGCGCAGCAGCCGCAGCACGACCCAGCCCGCGAGCAGCGCGAAAATGAGCCACTGCCAGGCAAGGCGCGGGAACAGTGCCTCCGCCGATGTGCTCCAATAGGCGGTCCAGCCGTGTGGAAAGAGCGCGCAGGCCGCGGCAAACGCGATGAGCACGAGCAGCGCGTCCTCGGGCTTCAGTTCCCGCCGCGCCCCGATGTGCACGAGCGCATAGAGCGGCAGCAGGATCACCGCGGCATACAGCGTAAACGCCAGCGCGAAACCGAAGCGGCCCGAGGCGGCCAGCGCACTCAGTCCCTGCCCCACTGCGCTGCCGGGGAATCCGGCGACGGAAAAGGCGTCGCCCTCGAAAAACCACAGGGCGAGCGCAAGCAGCGCGCAGATAAGCGCCTCCGCCAAAAGTAAGGTCTTGATCCGGTCACGTTTCATATCGCACCTCCAGAATTATTGTTTTGCGATAATTTCTATCGTCAGCGTAGCAGAAGAATTATCGTTTGTCAATAATTTCTTTATTTGCTTTTTGTTTTTCAAAGCGCGGCACAGTTGTTTTTTTATAAATGATAAGTTTGCTTTTTTCTATTGATTATCCCCGCACGATAGACTATACTGTAGCTGTCATATCATGCAATTTCTGTTGCTATTGCTCAAAAAAGACAATCAGGAGGACACCAACAATGAAGTACAATCGCACCTACAACTTCTCTGCCGGTCCCGCTATGATGCCGGAGCCCGTGCTGGAGGAAATCCGTGACGAGATGATGAACTACCGCGGCAGCGGCATGTGCGTCATGGAAATGAGCCACCGCTCCAAGGTTTTCCAGCAGATCGTCGACGAGGCCGAGGCTGACCTGCGCGACCTGATGGGCATTCCCGACAACTACAAGGTCCTGTTCATTCAGGGCGGCGCTACGCTGCAGTTCGCGGCTGTGCCTTGGAATCTGATGAAGAACGGCAAGGCTGTCTACGTCGAAACCGGCGCATGGTCCAAGAAGGCCATTGCCGAGGCCAAAAAGTACGGCGAGGTCATCGTCGCCGCTTCCTCCAAGGACAAGAACTACAGCTACATCCCCGACTGCTCTGATCTCGACATTCCCGACGATGCCGACTATGTCTACATCTGCGAGAACGAGACCATCCACGGTGTGACCTGGCAGCAGCTCCCCAACACCAAGGGTCACATCCTTGTCTCCGACCAGAGCTCCATGTTCCTCTCCCAGCCCTGCAATGTCAGCGATTACGGCATGATCTATGCGGGCGTGCAGAAGAACGTCGGCCCTGCCGGTATGGTCATCGCCATCATCCGCGAGGACCTCATCCGCGAGGATCTCGATCCCAAGATGCCCATCTACATGCGCTATGACACCCACGCCAAGAACGACTCCATGTACAACACCCCGAACTGCTGGGCGATTTACTGCTGCGGCAAGGTGTTCAAGTACCTCAAGAGCATCGGCGGTCTCGAGGTCATGCATCAGCGCAACATCGAGAAGGCCAAGGTCATCTATGACTTCCTGGATTCCTCCAAGATGTTCCACGGCACCGTTGAGCCCGAGTTCCGTTCCCTCATGAACATCCCGTTCGTCACCGATTCTGCCGAGCTCGACGCCGAAGTCGTCGCTGCTACCAAGGCTGCCGGTTACGATAACCTCAAGGGCCACAAGAGCGTCGGCGGTCTGCGCGCCAGCGTTTACAACGCCATGCCCATCGAGGGCGCTCAGGCTCTCGTCGAATTCCTGAAGAAGTTCGAGGCCGAGCACACCAAGTAATTGCTTTTTAAAAGGGGGATCACATCCCCCTTTTAGATACCCCCTCACCAGTGAAACGTTCACTGGTGCCGCCGCCAAAGGCGGCTGGGCCAATGTATTTTTGTGACGCACATGTCGTCACAAAAATGATTTAATATTATTTAAGGAGAATTTCGTTATGCGTATTCTTGTTACCGACGGTATGGATAAGGGCGCGATCGAGAAGGTTCGCGCGATGGGTCACGAGCTCGTTGAGCAGTTCTACGAGCCCGACGAACTTGGTAAGGCCCTGCGCGACTTTGATGTCGCCATCATTCGCTCCAAGACCAAGCTGCGCGCCAAGCAGATTGACGAGGCCAAGGGCAGCCGCTTCAAGTGCGTCATCCGCGCCGGTGTCGGCCTCGACAACATCGACGTGCAGTACGCCAAGGACAACGGCATCGAGGTGAAGAACACCCCGAAGTCCCCCTCCGAGTCCGTTGCTGAGCTCGCTATGGCTCACATGTTCTCCTGCGCCCGTTACATCTCCATCGCCGGCCACTCCATGCGCGAGGGCAAGTGGGAGAAGAAGGCCTACGGCAAGGGCATCGAGCTGACCGGCAAGACGCTCGGTATCGTCGGCTTCGGCCGCATCGGCCAGAAGCTCGGCAAGATGGCCAAGGCCATCGGCATGAACGTCATCGCGTTCGATATCTTCCACATCCCCGGCATCGAGGAAGAGCTCGGCATCCCCTATGTTGAGATGGACGAGCTGCTCGCCAAGTCCGACTTCATCTCCGTCCACGCTCCCGCTGTCGACGGCGGCGCTCTCATCAACGCTGAGCGCATCGCCAAGATGAAGGACGGCGTCGTCATCATCAACACCTCCCGCGGCACCAACGTCGACGAGGCTGCGCTTCTTGACGCGCTCAACAGCGGCAAGGTCCGCGCCGCCGGTCTGGACGTCTATGCCGACGAGCCCGCGACCAACGTTGCGCTCTACTCCCACCCGATGGTCTCCTGCACGCCGCACATCGGCTCCGCGACCGTCGAGGCTCAGGGCCGCATCGGCGAAGAGCTGGTCGAGATCATCTCCAAGATGTAATTTATCGCTCACGCGAATGACAAAAAGAAAGAGCCGTCGAAAGACGGCTCTTTCTTTTTATCCTCGTGTTCGGCACGGCATATCTCCACGTTCTTTTTCATAGGATACACCAACAAAACTGTGCTGAGGTGTACGATATGGAGCGCAACCAGAACTATGTGGAGCTGTGGGGCGTCGCCGCAGGCGAGCCCGTCTTTTCGCACGAGAACCATACCCGCCGGTTCGACAAATTCCCCCTGCGGGTCGAGCGCCTGTCAGGCCAGAACGACGTGCCCGTCATCGTGGCGAGCGAGGCACTGCTGCGCGTCTGCCCTGTGGATGAGGGACAGAGCCTTCGCATCGTCGGGCAGCTGCGCTCGTTTAACAACAAGAGCGGGCAGGGCAACCGGCTCGTCATCACCGTGTTCGCCCAGAGCATCGAGCCGGGCGACGGCTCGTACTTTAACCGCATCCTGCTCTCGGGCGCGCTGTGCAAAAAGCCCGTGCTGCGGCACACGCCGCTCGGCCGCAGCATTTGCGATGTCATTCTGGCAGTCAACCGCCACTACGGGCGCGCGGACTACTTACCCTGCATCGCCTGGGGACAGACCGCCGTGCAGATCGCGGGCATGGACGTCGGCGAGCGATTGGCGCTTGAGGGCCGCGTGCAGAGCCGGACCTACACCAAGCTGCTCGAAAGCGGCAGTGAGGAACGCACGGCGTTCGAAGTGTCGATCATGCAGCTTTTGGACGAAGAAGAAACGGAGGAGACCGCCTTATTATAGGCGGTCTCCTCCGTCTTTTGCTTATAGCCCGCTCTCCTATTCAAATAATTTATCAGTGCATCCCTTTACAATTTTAAGGCACAGTGTTAGAGTTTTTCGTGCTATATATTTTATTAGATTTTTTGAAATTTAAAAAACGAAACACGGAGAGAGAAATGGCAAGAATTTTTTTACTCAAGGGTGACATCGCCAACCCCGGCTATGTAGACATTCCCGAGGAGGCGACCACCATCCGAGAGGCGATCTACGGGATCGGCGGCGGCATTCCGAATGGGAAAAAGTTTAAGGCGGTGCAGATCGGCGGCCCGAGCGGCGGCCTTCTCGTCGAGGAGCATCTCGATCTGCCCCTGCACTTTCAAAAGCTCAAGCCCTACGGCGTGCGCCGCGGCGACAGCGTCATCACGGTGCTCGACGAGGACCGCTGCATGGTCGATGTCGCGTGTCGCTTTATGCAGTACACGCAGACAGAGTTCTGCGGCAAGTGCGTTCCCTGCCGCGAGGGCACAAAGCGCATGAACGAGCTGCTCTGGGCCATGCGGGACTACCGCCTCAGCGAGTCGGACTTTCATATGCTCACCGACCTTGGCGAGATGATCTCAGTCACGGCGTTCTGCAATCTGGGCCGCAATTCCTACCACACGCTGGAGACGGCCATCAAATACTTTCCCGAGGAATTCAAGGATCACCTGCGCGGGGACTGCGCGCTCTGCGAGCTTGACCGCGAGCCGATCGAGCCGGGTGGACTTCCCTATAACCGCATCCGCCTCGAGATCGACCCGAGCATCTGCCGCGGATGCAGCAAGTGCTCGCGTTCCTGCCACGCCGAGGCCATCACGGGCGTCATCAAGTCGCCGTTCGTGATCGATCCGGAAAAATGCGTCAAATGCTATACCTGCATCGAGGCCTGCCCCTTTGATGCAATCCAGGAGGTGGAGATCGATGGCTAAGGGTATCATGTATGTCGACAACATCCGCGTGGAGTTCGACGACGAGCCCACGATCATGGATGTCTGCCGCAAGGCGGGCGTGGAAATGCCGAACTTCTGCTTCCACTCCGACCTTTCCGTTTACGGCGCGTGCCGCATGTGTATGGTCGAAGATCTGGACACCGGCAAGATCGACGCCGCCTGCACGACCAAGCCGAAAAACGGCATGCGCATCCGCACCAACACATCGCGCCTTCTCAAATACCGCCGCATGACGCTGGAGTTGATGCTTGCCTCGCACTGCCGCGACTGCACCGCCTGCGAAAAAAACCGCTCCTGCCGCCTGCAGGAGATGGCCGTGCGCTTCGGCATCCATCACGTTCACTTCAAGGATACGCGCGAGCATGTACCGATGGACTTTTCAAGCCCTGCGGTCACATTCGACCTCAACAAATGCATCCTCTGCGGCGACTGCGTGCGCGTGTGCAAAGAGGTCCAGGGCATGAGCATCCTGCACTTTGCAGGCCGCGGCCCAGGGCTGCACATTGAGGCAGGCGACGACCAGCCCATCTCGACCACGCACTGCGTCAGCTGCGGCCAGTGCGCCGCCGTGTGCACGACCGGCGCCATCACCGTCAAAAACGACATCGGCGCGGCGTGGCGTGCCCTGCACGACCCGCAAAAGCGTGTCGTCATCCAGATCGCGCCCGCCGTGCGCGTCGCCATCGGGGAGGCCTATGGTCTGCCCGCGGGCGAAAATGTGCTCGACAAGCTCGTCACGGCACTCAAGATCATGGGTGCGGACGAAATTTACGATACGATCTTCGGCGCGGACCTCACGGTGCGCGAGGAATCGAAGGAATTCCTCCGCCGCCTGGAAACGGGCGAAAACCTGCCGCTAATGACATCCTGCTGCCCGTCCTGGGTGCGCTACGTGGAGCAGGAGCGCCCGCAGTTCATCAAGAACCTGTCCTCCGCACTCTCGCCTATGCAAATGTTCGCAACGGTCTTAAAGGACAAGTACCGCGAAAAGGACGCCGCCGACGGCCGCACGACCTTCCATATCGCCATCATGCCCTGCACAGCCAAGAAAATGGAGGCCGGACGCGAGGAATTCCGCCGCGACGGCGTACCGAACGTCGACCTCGTGCTGACCACGCAGGAGGTCATCAAGATGATCAAGGAATCCGGCATCCGCTTCCAGATGCTCGAAAAGGAGTCGCCCGACCTGCCGTTCGGCATGGGCAGCGGCGCGGCCGAGATCTTCGGCACCTCCGGCGGCGTGGCGGAGGCGGTGCTCCGCTGCTGCCTGCCCGACAAGAGCAAAAACGTCCTGCGCATGCTCGAGCACAGCGGTCTTCGCGGCACGGAGGCCGTCCGCTTTGTGACCATCCCCGTTAACGGGCGCGACGTGCGCGTCGCCCTGGCCCACGGCCTTGCCAACGCGGCAAAGCTGCTCGATCAAATCGAAAACGGCGAGGTCGAAGTCGACCTTGTCGAGGTGATGTCCTGCCGCACCGGCTGCGTCGGCGGCGCGGGCCAGCCCTACGCGCTGATGAGCACCAAGCTCAAGCGCGCCCACGGCCTGTACGAGATCGACCGCAGCGCGATGTTCAAGCGCAGCGAGCGCAACCCCGTCCTCGACGCGATGTATGCCGCGGGTCTCAATGAGCGCGCGCACGAGCTGCTGCACCACGAGTACAAGGACTGATCCCCTTCATAAAAAGCCGGCCGTGTGTCCACGGCCGACTTTTTCGCCCGACTCATTATTTTTTATAATGCGTCTATTGACAAATTAAGATATTTCCACTAATATATTTTTGAAAATGTATTACAAATTTGAATCGGAGGACAGCCATGGAAGTCCGCAACCTGGTCACATTCTTAAAAGTCACGGAGCTCAAGAGCTTCTCCCGTGCGGCGGAAGCTCTGGATTATTCCCAGTCCGCCGTCACGGTGCAGATCCAGCAGCTCGAGCGCGAGCTGGGCGTGCAGCTCTTTGACCGCATCGGCAAAACGGTCTCCATCACGCAGTACGGCAAGGACTTTGTCTCCTACGCACGCGACGTGGTGAGCGCCATCGCGCGTGCCAGCGCCTTTGCCTCGTCGGATTCCGAGCTGAGCGGCACCGTGCGTGTCGGCACGCTCAATTCGCTGCTCACCGCCTCGTTCTCTAACATCGTGCCGCTCTACCACGAGCGTTTTCCGCACGTGCAGATCAGCCTGCACGCGGGCAATATCGCCTCCATCACCGAAATGCTCGTCAAGAATGAGCTCGACATCATCTACACGCTTGATGAGCAGATCTTCGACACGCAGTTTGTCAAAGTCTTTGAAGCGCAGGAGGACGTCGTCATCGTGACGAACACGGAAAACCCGCTCTCTGCCCGCGATGATGTGCACCTTGCCGACCTTGTGTCGCACCCGTTCATCCTGATGAACCACGGCAACCCCTACCGCGACCAGTTCGACCGCGAGCTTGCCCGTCAGGATCTAAGTGTCGAGCCGTTTTTGGAGCTCGAGAGCGACACGCTCGCGCTCAAGCTCATCCGCGAGAATCCAGAGTATCTCTCCGTGCTGCCGCGCTACACGGCGAAGATGAGCATTCACAAGGGCAACCTTGCCATCATCCCTGTGGCCGACTGTCAGATGAGCCAGTGGCGGCAGGTGCTTTATCACCGCAACAAGGTCATCACCCCGCAGATCCAAGGCATGCTCGACGTGATCTTAGAGGTCGCGAAAAAGCCGTTTTAAGCAGAATCTCACAAAAAAGCACAGGCGCGCTTTCGCGCGCCTGTGCTTTTTCACTTTACTGTGTCATTACGGCGCAAAATTTGCAAAAAAAGAGTGCAAAATGCAAATCGGCGCGGTATAATAATGGGCAAATTCCAGCGTCCGCGCGCATCGCGCGCCCGCTTTGATCGGAGGGATCACGATATGAGAATTGTCGTCAAGGTCGGCACATCCACGCTGGCACACCCCACGGGGCGGCTGAACATCCAGCGTATGGAAAAGCTGTGCAAGGTTTTAAGCGACCTTAAAAATATGGGACACGAGATCATCCTCGTCTCCTCTGGCGCCATCGCCATGGGCTTTGGCAAGCTCAACCTGAGCGAACGGCCGAAAGACGTGCCGACGAAGCAGGCCTCCGCCGCTGTCGGCCAGTGCGAGTTGATGTACATTTACGACAAGCTCTTCACCGAGTATAACCACACCGTGGCACAGCTGCTCATCACCGCACCGGATATCGAAGAGGGCGGCGTGCGCAAGCAGAACTTCCACAACACGCTCGCGCGGCTTTTAGAGCTCGGCGCGCTGCCGGTCATCAACGAGAACGACACCATCTCCACCGAGGAGTTCGGCATCGGCGACAACGATACGCTCTCTGCCATCGTGGCCGTGACGATCCAGGCGGACCTCCTCATTCTGCTTTCGGACATCGACGGGCTCTTCGACGGAGACCCGCGCAAGAACCCCGACGCGAAGCTCATCGACACGGTGGAAAAGATCGACGAGCACATCATTTCGCTCGGCGGGGGCAGCGGTTCGAGCCTCGGCACCGGCGGCATGGCAACCAAGCTCCGCGCCGCGCAGATGGCGACGGCAGCAGGCTGCGAAATGGTCATCGCCAACGGCCAGTCGCCCGAGGTACTCTACGATGTGGCCGCGGGCAAGCGCGTGGGCACAAGATTTTTGGCAAAGAGGGATGAAGCATGACAACGATCGAACTTCTGGAACGCACAAAAGCTGCCTGGGGCAGCATCCGCAGCGCAAGCGCCGAGGAGAAGGACCGGCTGCTGCTCGCGATGGCGGAGAGCCTTGAGGCCAACAGCGAAGATATCCTGCGCGAAAATGCCAAGGACATGGAGGCGGCGAAGGGCGCGATCTCTGACGTGATGCTCGACCGTCTCGCCCTGACGGAGAGCCGCATCCACGCGATGGCCGAGGGCATCCGCGAGGCCGCGGCGCTGCCCGACCACGTGGGCCGCGCGCTCGCGCAGTTCAAGCGCCCCAATGGTATGACCATCACCAAGCGGCAGGTGCCGCTCGGTCTGGTCGCCATCATCTACGAGAGCCGCCCGAACGTCACGTCGGACGCCGCGGCGCTGTGCATCAAGAGCGGCAACGTCTGCATGCTGCGCAGCGGCAAGGAGGCCTATCGCTCCTCTCACGCCATCGTCACGGCGCTCAAGGCGGGCGTTGAGTCCGTCGGCGGCGATTCCGACATTGTCAACATCGTTGAGGATACAACGCATGCGAGCGCGCAGGTATTGATGACGGCGGACGGCCTTGTCGACCTGCTGATCCCCCGCGGCGGCAAGGGGCTCATCCGCGCGTGCGTGGAAAATGCAAGCGTTCCCTGCATCGAGACCGGCACGGGCATCTGCCATGTGTACGTCGACAGGGACGCTGACCTCAACATGGCGGTAAAGATCATCGAAAACGCCAAGACGAGCCGCCCGTCCGTCTGCAACGCGGAGGAGGTCTGCCTTGTCCACCGCGACATTGCAAAGGAATTTCTCCCCAAGCTCAAGGCCGCGCTTGTCGACAAGCGTAGGGAAGCGGGCCATGTCCCCGTCGAGCTGCGGCTCGACGAAGCCGCGGCGGAGATCATTCCCGGCACGGCGGCAACGGAGCTCGACTTCGACACGGAATTTCTCGATTACATTCTCGCCGTCGCGGTCGTAGACGATCTGGATGCGGCCATCGCGCATGTCCAGCATCACTCGACGCACCACAGCGATTGCATCGTGACCGAGAACCAAGCCGCGGCCGACCGCTTTGTCGACGAGGTCGACAGCGCGGCGGTGTACGTCAACGTCTCCACCCGCTTCACCGACGGCGGGGAGTTCGGCCTCGGCTGCGAGATGGGCATTTCGACGCAGAAGCTCCACGCGCGCGGCCCGATGGGGCTCGACGAGCTGAGCACCTATAAATACGTCATCACCGGCAGCGGCCAGATTCGATAACAGGAAAGGCGAACACTCCGATGTACCATAACGACAAAAAGTACGCATTGACAAACTGCGTGCTTCTCGACGGCTCTGAGCACATGGAGCCGCAGACGGGCAAGGCCGTCTGCATCGACGGCGAGAAAATCAATGAGGTCGTCGACGCACAGCATATCCCCGCAGGCTATGAGGCAGTCGACCTCGGCGGAAAATATGTGCTGCCGGGTCTCATCAACATGCACGTGCACCTGCCCGCCTCGGGCAAGCCGAAAAAGAAGGCGAGCGACCCCAAAAAGCTCGTCAAGCTCATCACCTTCTGCGCGCTGACGAACAGGATCGGCGTCAACATGTGCGAGGGCTACGCCAAAACCGAGCTGCTCTCCGGCGTCACGACCATCCGCACAGTCGGCGGCGTCGCCGATTACGACACGAAAATTCGCGACCTCGCCGCGGCGGGCAAAATTCTTGCCCCGCGCGTGCTGGCGTCGAACATGGCGGTCTCCGTCCCCGGTGGGCACATGGCGGGTTCGCTCGCCTACGAGGCGCACTCCGCCGAAGAGGCCGCGGCGCTCGTCGAAAAGATCGCCGCCGAAAAGCCCGACCTCATCAAGCTGATGATCACCGGCGGCGTGCTGGACGCCGAAGTCGTGGGCGAGCCTGGCGTGCTGCGCATGCAGCCCGAGCTTGTCAAGGCCGCGTGCGACAAGGCACATTCGCTCGGCATGATCGTCGCGGCGCACGTTGAGAGCCCTGAGGGCGTGATGGTCGCGCTGCAAAACGGCGTCGACTCCATCGAGCATGGCGCGCAGCCAAGCGATGAAATGATCACGCTCTTCAAGCAGCGCAAGGCGTTCCAAATTTCGACCATTTCCCCCGCCCTGCCCTACGCGCTCTTCGACCGCAGCATTTCGCACGCGACGTATGAGCAGCAGGAAAACGGCAGGATCGTCTTCGACGGCATCGTCGCGCTCGCAAAGGCAAACCTCGCCGCGGGCGTGCCAGTCGGTCTCGGCACGGACGTCGGCTGCCCGTACATCACACATTACGACATGTGGCGCGAGCTGCACTATTTTGTCAAATACTGCGGCGTGACGCCCGCGTTCGCGCTCTACAGCGCAACGAAACTCAATGCCCGGCTCGCGGGCATCGGTGATCTGACCGGCAGCATTGAGGCGGACAAGCAGGCCGACCTGATCGTCTGCTCCGGCAACCCTCTTCAGAATTTGAGCGCGCTGCGTGAGCTCGACATGGTCGTCAAGGGCGGCTATCGCATCGACAAGCCGCAGATCAAGAAGATGGATGAGGTCGAGCGCGAGCTCGACAAGTTTCTGTAAGCGCTATGAAATACCTTGTACTATCCGACTCGCACGGCAATGTCGACAACATGGTGCGCGCGGTAGAACTCGTAAAGCCGCACGGCATCATCCACCTTGGCGATGGCTGGCGTGATGTCGAGGAGCTGCGTGAACTTTTCCCCAGCCTGCCGCTCGAGCAGGTCCCCGGCAACTGCGACTTCGGGCGCTTTGAAGCGCTTGAGCGCGTGCTGATTCTGGACGATCACCGCGTGCTCATCGCGCACGGGCACACGTTAGGAGTGAAGGCCGGACTTCTCCGCGCGCAGTACCGCGCGCTCGAAATGAACGCCGACATTCTGCTCTTCGGCCACACGCACGTGCCGCTCGTGGACGCGGCGTCGCGGCCGATGATGATGAATCCCGGTTCGATTGGCGATCCCCGCCGCCCGACCTACGGCGTGCTTGAGTTCAGGGACGGACAAATTTACCCGTCGGTCTTTCGGCTGGACGCATAACAAAAAAGAGAGGTACCTTACGGTACATCTCTTTCCCTTTTCTCACCCGTTCCAAGCGCGCACCTGCTCGCGCAGCCAATTACACCAAGCGTCCACGCCCTCGCCGGTTTTGGCGGAGAGGGGGAATATCTTGAGCTTCGGGTTGCGCATGTGCGCGTATTCGACGACCTTTTCCATGTCGAAGTCGAAATACGGCAGCACGTCGATCTTGTTGATGATGAGCGCGTCGCACACGGTGAAGATGAGCGGGTACTTGAGCGGCTTGTCGTGCCCCTCCGGCACGGAGAGGATCATCGCGTTTTTGACCGCGCCCGTGTCGAACTCCGCGGGGCAGACGAGGTTGCCGACGTTTTCGAGCACGACGAGGTCCAAGTCCTTCGTGCCGATCTCCTTGAGGCCCTGCTCCGTCATGCTTGCATCGAGGTGGCACATGCCGCCCGTGTGGAGCTGGATGGACTTGACGCCCGCGTCCGCGATAGTCTTCGCGTCCACGTCGGAGTCGATGTCTGCCTCCATCACGCCGATGCGCAGCTCATCCTTGAGCGCTTCAAGCGTGCGCAGCAGCGTCGTCGTCTTGCCGCTGCCCGGCGAGGACATCAGGTTCAGCAGAAACGTTCTGTCCTGCTTGAGCTGCGTGCGAAGGCGTGCGGCCTCGCGGTCGTTGTCGGCGAAGACGCTCTCTTTCACCTCGATGATCTTATAGGGTTCTGTCATATCGCCTCGATCTCCTTTAAGTTGATCTCGCTGCCCTGCTTGAGCCACGTTTTTTCGCTGCCGCAGTGCGGGCAGGTGCGGCCAAACTGCACCGTGGGATAGTCGCGCCCGCAGCCCTCGCAGTACGTAACGGCGGGGATGGTCTCGATCTTGAGCGCGGCCTCCGGTAAAAGCTCGGTCTTCTTGACTGCCCAGTTCCAGCAGCTTTCGAGTTCGTGCGGGATCGCACCGGACACCTCGCCGAGCTCGAGCGTCACGGACGCGACGTTCGTCAGGCCGTTTTCCTCTCCGATCTTTTCCACGCTCTTGATGACGTGGAAGACAATGCCCAGCTCGTGCATTACTTGCTCTTTCTCGCCGCACGCTTGATCTTGAACTCACGCTTGATCATGTACGGCAGGATGGCCTTCATCTTGTCCTCACAGGCGTACATCCTGCTGCACTCCGGTCTCTCGCGGTGCAGGTGGATGGCGTCGAACGCGCACTTCGTCGTGCAGACGCCGCAGCCGATGCACTTGTTCGGGTCGACGATGCTCGCGCCGCAGCTAAGGCAGCGCGCGGTCTCCTTTTTGATCTGTTCTTCGGTAAACGCGACGCGCTCGTCGCTAAACGTCCTGCGCAGCGCCTCGTTATAGCCGATGCGCTGGCGCGGCGTTGTGTCGTAATTGACGGGGATCAGAGCGTTCTCCTTGTCGAGCTCAATGAACTGGCGGCGGTTGCGGCCGACCGTCAACGTCGCGTGCTGGACAAAACGGTGCAGCGAGATCGCGCCCTCCTTGCCCGCGGCGATGGCGTCGATGGCAAATTTCTGACCCGTATAAGCGTCGCCGCCGACGAAGATATCCTTTTCCGCCGTCTGATACGTGACGGGGTCTGCCTTGACCGTGCCGTTGGGGTTGAATTCAACAGCGGTGCCGGTGAGCAGCTCACGCCAGTCGACCTTCTGGCCGATGCAGTAGAGAACCGTCGTGCACTCGGCCTGCTCGCTCACACTGTCGTCAAACTCAGGTGCGAAGCGGCCCTCGTCGTTCTTGACGCGCGTGCACTTGCGGAACCTGATGCCCGCGCACTTGCCGTCCTCCACCACGATCTCGGTCTGGCCCCAGCCGGCGTGGACGGTGATGCCGTCGCGCTCGCACTCGCTGCGGTCTTCCTCGCCCATCGGCATATCGTCGTAAGCCTCTAAGCAGTAGAGGTCAACGCTCTCCGCGCCGCAGCGCACCGCCGTGCGCGCAACGTCCGCGCCGATGTTGCCGCCGCCGATGACGACGACCTTACCGGAAAGCGTCTTCTTTTCATGCAGGTTGACCTGCCGCATAAAGTCGATACCCGCCATGACGCCGTCCGCGTCGCCGCCGGGGATGTTCAGCTTGCCGCCGGACTGGAGGCCGACGGCCACATAGAAACCCTGATAGCCCTGTTCGCGCAGCTGTGCGATGGTCACATCTTTCCCGACCTCCACGCCGCAGCGGAACTCGACACCAAGTTCACGCAGGATGTCGATCTCGGCCTCCACCACGTCTTTTTCGAGGCGAAAACTCGGAATGCCGTTCATCAGCATGCCGCCGGGACGCGCTTCCCTTTCAAACACCGTCGGGCGGTAGCCCTTTTCAGCGAGGTAGTATGCGCACGACAGGCCCGCGGGGCCGCCGCCGATGACGGCGATCTTCTCGGAAAATTCGCCGTCGACCTTTGGGATGACCTTTTCGGGCACAAAGCGCGTTTCCGCGTTTAAGTCCTGCTGGGAGATGAAGCGCTTGACCTCGTCGATGGCGACGGCCTGATCAACCGTACCGCGCGTGCAGGCATCCTCGCAGCGGCGGTTGCAGATGCGGCCGCAGACCGCGGGGAACGGATTTTCGCGCTTGATGAGCTGCAGCGCCTCGCGGTACTTGCCCTGCGCGGCAAGCTTCAGATAGCCCTGCACCGCGATGTGCGCTGGGCAAGCCGTTTTGCACGGCGAGGTACCGGTATCGTAGCAGTTGATGCGGTTCCTGTCGCGGTAGTCGACGCTCCACTTTTCCGGCCCCCACTTGACATCGTCGGGTAATTCCTGACGGGGATATTCGATGTAGCCGTCCTTCGTGCAGAGCTTCTGTCCCAGCTTGACCGCGCCCGCGGGGCAGTTTTCGACGCAGCGGCCGCAGGCGACACAGCTCTCGCTCTCGACGCTCGCGACATAGGCGCTGCGCGACAGGTTCGGCGTGTTGAACAGCTGCGATGTGCGCAGCGCGTTGCAGACATTGACGTTGCAGTTGCAGATGCCGAAAATTTTCTGCTCACCGTCGATATTCGTGATCTGGTGGACAAAGCCGTTGTCCTCGGCCTTTTTGAAAATTTTGAGAGCTTCGTCCTTCGTGATGTATTCGCCGCGCTGTGTTTCGACGATGTAGTCGGCCATGTCGCCCACACCGATGCACCAGCTTTCGGCGTCGTCGCCGCAGCCCTCGCCGAGCTTGGCGCGGCTAGCGCGGCAGGAGCACATGCTCTTGGCGTACTTACCCTCGTACTTGCTGAGCCAGTAGGAGATGTGCTCTAAGTCAACGGACTCGTTCTCTGTCTCGATGGCCTTTTCCACAGGGATGACGTGCATGCCGATGCCCGCGCCTCCCGGCGGCACCATGGGCGTGATCTTTTCGAGCGGGAGCATCGTCATGCGCTCAAAGAACGCCGCGACCTCGGGATGCTCGTCGATCTGGCTTTTGCGCATGTTCAAAAACTCCGCGCTGCCGGGGACGAACAGCGGCAGCACCCAGCGCTTTTCATGCTTGGGGTTCTTGCCGTCCAGGTTCTCCCAGTTGTACTCGATGATGCCCGTCCATGCCATCTCCGTGAGGAGCTTTTCCAGCGGCTCGCGCTCCATTTTGGTGAGCTTCATCAACTGCTCGGTCGTCTTGGGCTTGCGCACGCCCATTTTGAGCGCGACGTCGACCATCTCGTCGGTCATCACGCCGGCAAGGCCCCAGTACTCGGGGTCGTCCGCCGTGGCCTTGAGGCCGATGCGGTTCGTGATCATACTGCCGAGCTTGAGGACGTTTTCGCGCGGGGCGTCCGTGCGGGGAATTTTGAAATCCAGTTTACTCTCGTCGAGAGGGAAATTCGTGGGCTTGCTGCCGTTGATATCGCTCATGTTCCTGCTCTCCTTTTTCGCGGCGTACCGCGTGCTTGCCGCCGCGCAGCAAAAATATCGCGCGGCGATCATCACCTATCTTATCCAAGCTCTATTTTACAGTAAAATGTTGGATTTTTCCATTGACTGATTCCATAAACCGCAGTCATATCGCTCAATTCCCCGCATTTTTGCGCAGATCGGCAGAATTGCCCAAATTTACAGATCAAGGAACCGCCGCGCAAGCGCGGGCACATTGGTGTTTTTGAGGCACACGACGTTCAGCTCGTGCACGCCCGTGAGCGGCGGGCAGGAAAAATGCCCGAACTGCGCATCATTCTTGACGACGGCCTCGTAGAGGAAGCTCACGCCGCAGCCCTCGCTCACCAGATGCCGGATGAGCTTAAAGCTGCTGATGCAGACATTCGCGCGAAACGCCTCGATCGTGTAGCCGCACTGCATGAGCTCTCGCTCTAAAATCTTTCGTGTACCGGAGCCAGGCTCGCGCAGGATGAGCCGCTCGGAAAAGAGCTCATCCATCGGCACCTCGCGGCCCGAAAACGGGTGATCTTTCGCGCAGATGCCGATGTAGGGCTCGTTGCGCAGCAGAAAGCTCTCGTACCGGCTCTTGTCGAAAATGCCCTCGAGCACGACGAAGTCAAGCTCACCGCCCTCGAGCTGGGCGAGCAGGTGTGCCGTATTGTCGACGGTAAAAAAGAGCTCGTTGTCCGGTTCTTTCAAAAAGCGGATGATCTGCGGCAGCAGAATATAGTCGCCGATGGATTTCGTTGCGCCGATGCGCAGGCTCGTCTTCTCCTGCCGTTTGAGCGCACGGCGCAGCTCCTCGTCCTGATAGCGCTGGCTGATGGCGTAGATCTCAAGCGTTTCGCCCTGCGGCGTTTTTCTGAGCTTTCGGCTGTCGTAGGTAAAAAGGCGCACGCCGTACAGCGCTTCGAGCGCCTGGATCTGTTTCGTCACAGCGGGCTGCGTCAAATGCAGCTGCTCCGCCGCTTTGCGATAGTTCATCGTGGCGCACACGGTCAAAAAGGTCTCAAGCCGCTGGTCCATGTTCCCTCTCCTTTGTCGATAACAAACAGGAATCGACATATTCTTATTTATAATTTTATTATATCATAAGTCGGTGATATAATACACCCGCAACACGCATTGGAGGGGAGAAAATCACATGAAATTCATCGAAACTGTGAAAAAAATGCTGCCCGGCTGCGCCATCGCGCTCGTCATCGCCGTGGTGTCCAAGTTTTTAGAGCAGCTGGAGGAATCCGTGGGGCTGCACCTGATCGGCGCGTCGGTCATCGCGATGTTCATCGGCATGATCGTGAACCGCTTTTACGCGCCGAATGACAAGACGAAGCCCGGCATCAAGTTCACCTCGAAAAAAATTCTGAAGTTCGCCATCATCCTGCTCGGTGCCAGCCTGAACATCACGACCGTGCTGACGGTCGGTAAGTTCTCACTCACCGTCATGCTCTTCACGCTTGCCACCTGCTTCGGTCTCGGCTACCTTGTCGGCAAGGCGCTGGGGCTTGACTGGAAGACGAGCAGCCTCATCAACGCGGGCACGGGTATCTGCGGCGGCAGCGCCATCGCCGCCATTGCGCCGGTCATCGAGGCGACGGACATGGACATCGCCTATGGCATGTCGGCAACGTTCCTCTTTGACACGATCATGGTCGTCGTGTTCCCGCTGCTCGGCCGCGCGATGGGCCTTTCCGACGCGGCGTTCGGCCTGTGGGCCGGCACGGCGGTCAACGACACGTCGAGCGTCGTCGCCACGGGCTACGCCTTCAGCGAGGCCGCAGGCGACTTTGCCACGATGGTCAAGCTGACGCGCACACTCGCCATCATCCCGACGGTGCTGGTCTTCGCCGCCATCAGCGTGCACCTCAAGAAAAAGGCCGCCGCGCAAAGCGGCGACCATGGCGTCAAGGTCAATATGAAGTCGGTGTTCCCGTGGTTCATCCTCGGTTTCCTTGCAATGTCCATTCTGTGCAGCGTCGGCGTCATTCCCGCGGGTCTCGCTACGACGCTCAAGAGCATCAGCAAGTTCCTGATGGTCGCGGCGCTCGCCGCCATCGGCCTCAATACGAACTTCGCGGCGCTGTGCAAGTCTGGCGCAAAGCCGATGCTTCACGGCTTCATCATTTCGCTGCTGGTCGTTCTTGTGGCGATTGCGGTCGAATATGTGCTCGGCATTGCGCCGAGCGGCACGCTCATTTAATCGTCCGCCGAAAGGATGAGATCGCAGCGGTTCCGCACATCGAGCGCGTCGAAATAGCGCTGCTCGAAAGGGATCCAGCGGTCGAAAAACTGCTTTGCATGCGCGGGCGCATTCCGTTTGAGGATGCGCTCGCGCTGTTTTTCTGCCGAAATCGGCAGAAAAACGGATAGATCGTAGTACGGCGCAAGGTCGGGGTGCATGGAGTACGCGCCCTCGACAATATTGAGTGTTCCCGCCTTAATCCGCTGCGGCGGGGCGATGGTAAACGTCGCGCAGTCGAAGCGGCGGTAGTCGACGGGTCTTCCCTCGCGCAGAGGGATCAGCACCTCTTCCAAAAAGCGCTCGCGGTCGACGTTGCCGCCGGGCTGCGCGAAGCGCGCCTCTGTGCGCTGCTCAGGGCGGAGGAAAAAGTCGTCCATGTGGAAGACAGGGCAGCCGTAAACATTTTGCAGCAGCTCGCCCAGCGTCGTCTTGCCGCTGGCGCTGCCGCCCTCGATGGCGACAAGCACACGGTCCTTTTCCGCCGTCAGGCAGTCGATGCGCGCAAACAGCGGCAGCGCGCGGGCGAAGTCGCGCCGCAGGACGCGGTACGCGGGCGCGTAATTCTGCCGAAATATCTCGGAGTGGTGCAGCGGCGGAAAGCCGTCCTTGCGCCACCTCTCAACAGCTTCCGCCGTCTCCTGCGCAGAAAACGGCAGCTCGCCCGCGTCGGCCATTGTCTGCAAGGCGGTGAGCATCGCTTCGAGCTTTTCGCGCCCGCACTCCTCGTGCCGCGCAGAGAGGGCGAAGAGCCGCGCAAACGTCTCCGCGCTCAAGCCGTCCTGCAAAATGCCGAGGTGCACACGGCAGTAGTCGCCGCCGAGCAGCTCGACGAGCTCGGAGATACGGTCACCGCTTCGCGCCGCTTCGGCGCGGATGTAGTCTGCGGCGGCGGACGGGTCGGCGATCAGATGCTCGCAGCCAAAGGCGCTCTGATAGAGCGCCTTGAAGACGTCCTGAAGCGCCAGCTCTGGATAGCGCGCGCAGTGGGCGCGAAGAAAGTCGCGAATATCGGTAAAATTCGTCATAGCGGCGGGGTTCCTTTACCAAAAAGTTTCGTTTATCATAGCGCTTTTTCGCCCCTTTCGCAAGGGGCAAGGGATTGACAGCCCTGCGCTTTTTTGATAAAATTCCCGCGTCGGCACAAGTCGGCAGCGTTGGCACAAGCTGACTTTTCTTCCGCGCGTTCCCTGAAAGCAAACGAGGTATCACCAAGGTATCAATCTCCCTGCAAGGGGAATGTTGATGCCTTTTCTTTGTCTTTTCAAGGGTTTTCGCGCAGAAAACAAGACGCAAGAGAGGATGAGAACACCGTGACGATCCTTGTCATCGACGGTCAGGGCGGAAAGCTCGGCAAAACTTTGGTCGAGAACATCAAAAAATCCTTCCCGCACCTCGAGATCATGGCGGTCGGTACGAACAGCGCCGCTTCCGACGCGATGCGCCGCGCGGGCGCTGACCGCGTGGCCACGGGCGAAAACCCCGTCATCGTGGCCTGCCGCAGCGCGCAGATCATCGCCGGCCCCATCGGCATCGCGATCGCCGATGCGCTGATGGGCGAGATCTCCCCCGCCATGGCAAACGCCGTCGCGTCAAGCAATGCCTACCGTGTGCTCATCCCGATGAATCTATGCAGCACGTATGTCGCGGGCGTGGACAAAAAGTCCTCCGCCATTCTGGACGACGCCATGGCGCACATCCGTTCGCTGCTCGAAGGAATGGAGAACAAACCATGAACAACGCTGCCACTGCAACTGCCCGTACCGCTTCCCCTGTGAGAAAGCTCACCTATTCCGCGCTCTTCCTCGCCTTGGCGATGGTCCTGCCGTTTTTGACCGGCCAGATCCCCGAGATCGGCTCCATGCTCTGCCCCATGCACATTCCCGCGCTGCTGTGCGGCTTCATGTGCGGCTGGCCGTGGGGACTCGCGGTCGGCTTTATCTCCCCGCTGCTGCGCTCGATGTCCGGCATGCCGCCGATCTGGATCGCTATTCCCATGGCGTTTGAAATGGCGACCTACGGCGCCATCGCCGGTCTTCTGTACCGCAAGCTGCCGAAAACAGGCTGGCGCATCTATGCCTCGCTCATCTCCGCGATGGTCGCGGGCCGCCTTGTGTGGGGCCTTGTGAAGTTCCTGCTCGCGGGCCTTCAGGGCACGGAGTTCAGCCTCGCCCTCTTCCTCTCCGGCGCGGTGACGACGGCCATCCCCGGCATCATCTTGCAGCTCATCCTCATTCCCATCCTTGTGGTGGTAATGGAGCGCACAAATATGGCGCTCGACGTGTGAGCACTTGATAAAAACAGAAAAGGACTTGGACGAAAGCGTTCATGCTCATAGGTACACAATGTGACCTATGGGGCAGGCCGGACGGTACAGGGTACGAAAAAAGTAAGTCGAGGGAAATTCCCTCGACTTATTTTTTCTTTGATCCCAAGTTTATTTGAGCGTCACATTTCAATTGGATGCGCAGACTTGATACGGGATATAACATTGAATTAAATCTCAGCCCTCTGCCTTTTCTTTGGCAGAGGGCCGTTTTTTGCTTAACAGTTATTGAGCATCCCTTAATTGCTCTA
>OGME01000107.1_pt1 | contig 86401 bp, 79 predicted proteins | sample 1572981 | NCBI WGS metagenome assembly OGME01 (sample SAMEA2581902, study PRJEB24529) | metagenome | biome: Human gut stool | place: China | collected 2011
GAGTAGCTGACTACGGATCAGCCGGTTACAGGTTTGAATCCTGTCGCGGTCACCAAAAAGCACCTTTTTAAAAGAGGTGCTTTTTTTGTATCTGCAACTTTGCTATCTACAGCATAATCCAAGGGATTCGGCCGTTTATCAAGTTTAACTGCGAATTTGCGATTCAACGTAAAATTTGCTAGAAAAAGACTCTTCCATGTGCCAACGCTTACTCTTTATTAATTTTCCGTAAGAAAAAACGTAGAACAACGTTTCCTGAAAATATTTTTTACAGAAATCCCCTCAAAAGACTAAGGAAGAAGAGAACACCATACGAAAATCTCAAAAACAGAGCGAGAACTACTTTCCACAATGAAATTTCCTGCTCCTATAAAATTTTGAACGCATTTCTACAAAGAGGAGAGAATGTTATTTTTCTAATTAAACATAATACGGATTATATCCATTATGCGTTTATCAAAAAATGTAAGTGTATTTAAGTGTATTTAAAGGAAAACGTACTTGCATTTAATCTACAACGCCTTTGCGTTCCAATTAAAACGTAAGTACGTTTTTTAAGGCCTTATTCGCACGATTCTATACATCAATAAGCAGATGATTTCAATACCATTTTTATTCGCTTTTGGGGCTTGAGATTATCGATTCTGCGAATAATAAAAACCAAGGACCGAATCCACGGATGGAAACGGCCCTGAGAATTCGTTTTTCTATGACAAGACTTTATTTAATCACCAAAATCGGCGTGTTGGAATGGAAAATCATCCGACGGGCAATGCTGGGATTAAACAAGCGTGCAAAGACGTTCCGCTTGTAATTTGACAGACACAGCACGTCAATGCCTTTTTCCTTGACATATGCGTCCAAATTGCTAAGCAGACTTTCTCCGCCCAACATGTCGTAATCAATTGTCAGCTGCGGATATTGCTTCTTGAAATATTCCTGGATGCCCACCAGCTTGATTTCATTCCACGTACGCTTCTGCGCATTGTCGCTCAGATGGATGAACGATACTTCAAAATGATAATCCTTGAAAGTCGTTACCAGTGAGTCAAATGCAATCAAGTCACGCTGGTCAAAACTGGTAAAGAATGCGACCTTATGGATTTCATCGAAGTTTTTCTTCTGCGCATTTTTCGGGATGGCATAGACAAATACCGGGCTACGGTCGATGATTTCGGCCGTTACACTACCGATAAGATCCATTTCCTTCTCGCCTTTTCCGCGCGTTCCCATGATGATTATGAGCGGCTTTTCCTCGCGTGCATAATGCAGGATTTCTTCTTCCGGTACACCTTCTTTCAGAGTGCAGGTGTACTTCACATCAGGAAGTTCTCCTTTCTGAATACGTTCTTTAATACTGTTTATCAAATTGTTAAGCTGTTCATGAATACTATCGAGCATGCTCTTAATGCCCAACTCATGCTCCATCGGCAACCCGTAGTTTTCTGTCGCATACTGCAAACTCGGCATGTATACCGGACTGAAATACACGTGCATCAGCACGACTTCTGCCTGTATCTTGGCTGCAAAATTGAAACCGAATTCACAGGCAGCCATCGAATAATCAGAAAAGTCGACCGGTATCAGCACCTGCTTGCCATGCTTTTCTTCCGTTTTTTCCTCATTGACCACGTCTTCGGCCAACCACGCAGAACTTTCAATGATTTTCAATGCCCTGGGCAGATCACTTTCGCGGATACGTATTCTCACGCCCGAAGAAATGACAGGCTGAATCAGGTTGACATTATGGATGCAAGCCTCAATTCCTTCATTTTCAAGCACATTCTTTAGAATCTGGGCTTTAGAATAAGTAAGAATGGCCAGTGTTACAAGTTTTTCTTCCATGGCTTCTGCATTTTTAGGTTAATATCATATTATCGGATAAACAATAAGGGCCGTAACAGGAACGGATACTCTCCCACTCTCTTGTTACAGCCCTTATCTTATATCAAGCGCGTTGTTCTTCCTTCAGAATGGCTATTGCCTTATCGAGTACCGTAGTATCGTCAAGCATCACCAGTCCGCCGTCAGGACCCGGTTCGAGATGGATACCTACGCTTTTTCCGTCCTTGAAGTTATGTCCGCCAAAGAAATTACGCACCGTTTCCACGCTGAGGTTCAACTCATCCGCAATGCGATGCATGCTTCCCGTGGGCAAAGAATCTTTGATTTTACGAAGTTCGTTAAAGGTTATTGTTCTGTTCATAGTAGTCATAATTAAGTGTTAGACAAAATGTTGTTTTTAATATCGATTTAAATATAGCAAAAGATTGTGATAGCACAAACTTTCCAACCGTTTTTTTCGAAAATATCTTACTTCCCGGTCAGAAATGCAGACCTTTTGCCACTATCATTCCTCCGATTATCGCATAGAGATAGGTCAGCAGCAGTGTAGCATGCAGAATGGAAATATCATCTTTGGTATATCCGCCCTTGGTGTACTGGGTGGAAATATACTGCGGACAATCGAAGAATTTCTTGCGCAGACGTGCGTACAGCAGGTACACAAGCACACCGACAACCGATCCGGCCACTGCCCCACACAGAATGTCACCAGGATAATGCACACCTAAATACATGCGTGAGTACGAAGGAATCATTGCCCACAGAAACATCATGCAGGTGAAAGGCAGATAGCGCACCAGCAACGAAGCAAACATCGCTACGGCAAAGGTATTGGCGGCATGGCTGGAGATAAATCCATACAAGCCTCCCCGATAGTCGTTCACCGTCTGCACCAGATACATCAGTCCTGGGTCTTGAGTGGGACGAAAACGGGCAAAATAAGGCTTGCAGAGTCCCGACGCAAACTGGTCGGCCAGCGTAACGCACAAAGCGAACATCAGCGTGATGACTATTCCTTGCGGCACACGGTTATTCTTAAACACGACATACAGCAACACCAGTACGGCCGGAATCCATGTCTTGGTGTCTGTCACTGTCCACATGAATCCATCCCAGAACAAGGAGTCGCTTCCGTTAAGAGAAAGTAGCAAAGCCTTGTCGGCCTCTATGAGTTGCTGTATGTCTGCCATTTATGCTTATTTGAATTAAATGATTTCAATTGCTTCCGTCTTCACCCAGCCTTTGTTGCCGTCTTCCAGGCGGATTTCCTTCCAGCCTTTCATCGAATTGTCCTCGATGAAGACTTTCGTACCTTCATGCAGCACGAACAAGTCGGTTCCGCTTTCGTTCGGCGTACTCTTGACATTGATTGTCGGCTCCATCACAATGGCTCCCGTACGGTCTACCAGCTCCGCTTTCTGCTCACTGGCAAAAATATTGCTGCACACCGTCACAATCAAGAATACCACCGCTCCGATAAATCCGGCTTTCTTTATCCAAAGGCGGTTGCCGAAGATATAAAAAGATACTCCTATCAGCAAAAGAATGAACGAGAAAATTCCCACATAGCCCCAGCTCTGTTCGCTCATCATGTTGACCAGCGATTTATACCACGTCACGATGAACACTTCGGCAGTAGGCGTAATCTTATCCACCGTCTTGCTGCGTGCCATGTCCAGATTAAAACGGATATCCGCGTCTCCCGGGTTCAAGAGAAGTGCCCGTTCGTAGTTGAGCACTGCCTTGGCCGTATTCTTCAGCTTGAAGTACGCGTTTCCAAGATTATAATAGATGTCGGCCGATTCTCCCTGCGTCTGCAGGATTTCTTCATACAAGGACGCTGCCTCGCTGAACTTTTCCTTCTGGTATGCTTCGTCAGCTTCCGCCTTTGTGGGAGCTGCCACGGCAAACTGAATATACCCAATCAGGCCTATCAATAATAAAGACAATTTCTTCATATTTAGTCTGCTCTCCTATCCGTTTTAATGTTTGATACTATTTTCCATTTTACTGATGACTTCCACAGAAGCGGAATATACCTTGTCCATCGCCTCGTTTTCGTTGCCCGGAGCATAACGTGCATATTCACATTCGTTGAGCACACCAATGAACTCGGCAATCAAGGCTTCCTGCACGCCGTAGTTGGTCAGTTCGGCCTCAATATTGTCTTTCGACAGCTGAGATACCGGAATACTGAGCTTGTCGCTGATGTATCCCCACAAAGCCTTCAGCACTTCGTCATAGAACTCATTCTTCTTATTTTCTGCCAGCAACTTACCAGCCAGTTTCATACGGCGTGTAGCCACCTTGTTGGCTTTCTTGGTCTTCACCTTCGCCACGTTGGCATTTTCGAGGGCTTTCTGGCGATAAATCACTGCAAAGACAACGAACAGCAGCAACGGAATCAGGTAGCACAGGTAATATCCCACGGTACCGAAGAAGAAGTCTCCCTTCGGACGAAGTGAAGAATCGCCCAACTTGATAAAGCGGATATCCCTACCCAGCATCTTCACGCTCTCCTTGTTAGTGAAGTCTGAAATTACCTGATCGGCATTTCCCTGTCCTTTGGCCACCTTCAGGTTATAAGCCTCTGTTTTCAGAGTCTTGTAGCTGTTGCTCTTCAGGTCGAAGTAGGTAAATTCTACTGCCGGAATTGTAAAGTTGCCGGCATGACGCGGAATTGCCAGGTATTCGAATGTCTTCGTACCCGTCAGTCCACTGTTGGTCAGCTTATAATCATCGGTCACTTTCGGGTCATAGATTTCGAAATCCTGCGGGAATTTTACTTCCGGCGTACCGATAAGCTTCATGTTTCCTGTACCGCTCAGTGTCAGTTTGATGGTCACAGCATCGTTGGTCTTTACGTCAGTCGCATTGATAGACGATGCCAGTTTGAACTCACCCACTGCTCCAGAGAATCCGGCCGGTTTGGCAGGAAGCGGCTGCACGTTAATCACTACTTTCGGAGTCGTAATTTTCTTCTTCACTTCCACGTGTCCTCCGCCATTGAAGAAAGCATCAAACGGGTCGTCCGAAACGGTCTGCTGGGCAACCACCCCATCAAATGTAATAGAAGGGATTTCCAGTTTACCCGTCTGCTGCGGGAACAACACATACTGGCTCCATACAGTCGTATTGTAATTCCGTCCTTTATAATGTTCCAGCGTAAAAGTCTTCTGCTGCGGCAATTCTACCTCCTGCGTATGGAAACCCTTCAAATCGGGCATCTTGCCATACAACTGACGCAGATTCACCACGGTATATACCTTATAAGTCAGCAGAATGGCTTCCTGCTCGTGTACGGTGGTTTTGCTGGCTGTAGCCGTGATAAACAAATCGTTGGCTGAGATACGGCTGCCTGCTGCCTGGCTACGTGAAGAAGAAGCACTGCCTCCCCCGTTGTTGCCACTATTTCCCGAGTTCTGGTCCTGCGGAAGCACCTTGATGGAAATGGCATTGGAAAAGACTTTCTCTCCATTTACCTCTACACTGGCTGCCGGAATGGTATACGTACCGGGACTTCCCGCCAAAAGGATATAAGTGAACGCCGTAGAGCTATTCGATGTACGCTTTCCGTTGATAATCTGAATACTGCTCTGCTGAGAGCGGCTCGGTCCCATCAGCACGTCAAAGCCCTTGATGGAAGGAGCACGGAAATCCTTGATGTCTTGCGAATTGACCGTGAATACTAGTCGTACCTGGTCACCGCTTACCACCACGTCGGCAGCTTCTGCCACAAAGCGTACCTTGTCGGCAGCTTTCACCTGCCACGCCGCAAGTATCGTAAAAAGTAAGAATATTATCTTTCGCATTATTCTGTTATTTATGATTATTCATTTGTTCTTCATTGCTTCCAGCCTTACCAGTCTTTTTCCAGCTTGCGTCCCTGCACCTGAATCTGCTTCTTCACCTTATCCTGCACGTTCTTTTCGTCCTGCATCACGGCGTTGAGCAACTGCTGGGCATTTTCCTTCGACATCTGGTTCTGGTTTTGCTGCTGTTGCTGCGGATTCTGCTGCTGTTCTTTCTTGTTCTGGTCTTGCTGGTCCTTGTTCTGCTGCTTGTCATCCTGCTTCTGGTCCTGCTTGTTTTGCTGCTGGTCCTGATTCTGCTGATTCTGCTGCTGATCTTTCAACTGCTTCTGCGCCAGTGCCAGGTTGTAGCGGGTTTCATTATCCTTCGGATTGTTGCGCAAGGACTGCTTATAGGCTTCGATACATTGCGGCAACTGTTTGGACGACTGCAGAATGACTCCCATATTATGGTAAATCTGTGCCAGCTTCTTCTTGTCCTTCTCCAGACGGGAAGCTGCATCAAACTGCTCCATAGCCTCTTTGGCCTTTTCCTGCATCATCAGCGCATTTCCCAGATTGTACATGGCATCGGCCGACTTGGGATTCAGCTCCAGCGCCTTCCGGTAGTCTACTTCCGCCTTGACAAACAAGCTGTCCTTGTAAAGCTTGTTGCCGCTTCGCAGATAATCACGGTCTGTTTTCTGTCCGTATCCGGCCACGGCAGTCAGGGCCAGACACATACACAGAATATATCCTTTCACTTTCATCTCCAGTTTCATTTAAAGAGTTTCACATTCTTGAAAAGCGGATTCTTGCGGTTCAGAATCATCAGGTCGGCAGCCAGTAAAAGAATGGCCAGCCAGGCCAACACCTGGAACTGCTCGTCGAACTCCGTAAAGACCTGTGTCTCTACATCCGCCTTCGCCAGTTTGTTTATTTCCGCATTCAGCGCCTTTTCGGCATTGTTGGTATTGTCTACACGCACGTAAATACCATTTCCGGCTTTAGCAATCTCCTGACACATCTGTTCGTTCAGGCAAGTCACGACCACATTACCGTCCTTGTCGCGACGGAATTCATTGGTACCTTCCACCGGAATAGGTGAACCATCGGGTGAACCTACTCCCAAAACAAATACACGCATACCCTTCTTGGCAGCTTCCTGAGCAGCCTCGATGGCTCCTCCTTCGTGGTTCTCACCATCGGTAATCAGCACGATGGCACGTCCTACTCCTTCATTCGGAGTGAAACTCTTCATAGCCAGGTCGATGGCTCCGCGGATGTCCGTACCCTGTGTGGTAATCAAGGAAGGAGAAATCGTCTCCAGAAACATCTTGGCCGATACATAGTCGCTCGTAATCGGGAGCTGTGTGAAAGCTTCACCTGCAAACACAATCATGGCCACTTTATCGTTGTTGAAGGTCTCCACCAGACGGGAAATCAGCTTCTTCGATTTTTCCAGACGGCTGGGAGCAACATCCTGTGCCAGCATGGAGTTTGAAATATCCAGTGCCACCACCGTTTCCACACCCTGACGCTTCACCGTTTCCATCTTTGAACCGAACTGCGGACGAGCCAGCATGAAAATAACCATGGCCAGCGCAGAAAGCGTCAGCCAGAATTTTACGTCCGGACGATATTTCGACACATCCGGCATGAGATGTGCCAGCAACTCCGGACTACCATATTCGCGCAACTTCTTGCGACGGCGATAGTTCGAATAAAAATAGAACACAGCCAGCAAGGGCAGCACAATCAGTAAATACAAATATTGAGGTTCTCCAAATCGAAACATGACTTCTTATTTTAAGGTATTTTCTTCAAAACTGTATTCCGCAAAAGAATTTCAAGCAAGATGCTCAGGAATGCAATCAGTGCAAACACCGCATAGGCTTCTTCACGTTTGCTGAATTCCTTCACGTTCAGTTTTGTTTTTTCGAGTTTGTCAATTTCACGGTACACTTCCTTCAGCTTCGTATTGCTGGTAGCACGGAAATAGTTTCCATTAGTTGTTCCGGCAATCTGGCTCATGGTCTGTTCGTCGATTTCCACCGGCATCTGTACATACTGCACACCGGCGTACGTCTGCATCGGATAAGGTGCCGTACCGTTAGTTCCTACACCGATGGTGTACACACGGATACCAAACTGCTTGGCTATTTCAGCCGCAGTAAGCGGAGAAATGTCTCCCCGATTGTTCACACCATCCGTCAGCAGGATAACTACCTTTGACTGGGCCTTGCTGTCTTTCAGACGACTCACTGCGTTGGCCAGTCCCATACCCAGTGCCGTACCGTCTTCAATCATTCCGCGCTGTACCATGTCACAGCTCACACTCTGGAACAGATTCAACAGTACTCCGTGGTCTACTGTCAGCGGACACTGCGTAAATGCTTCTCCCGCAAAGATAGTCAGACCGATATTATCGTTCGGACGCCCGTTGATAAACTCTGCCGCTACCTGCTTGGCTGCTTCAATACGGTTCGGCTTCAAATCCTCGGCCAGCATACTGGTCGACACGTCGACCGCCAGCATGATGTCAATACCTTCAATCTCCGTGTTCTGCCAGTTATCGGTAGTTTGCGGGCGTGCCAGTACCAGCACAATCATCACAAACGTCAGAATACGAAGCACAAACGGCGCATGCAGCAAATAAATCTTCCAACTGCGCGGAGCCTTCATGTACATCCATGTGGTAGATACCTGCATGGTCGGTTCCGCCTTTTTGCGGCGCATCACGTACCACACGATATACGGAATCAGCAGCAAAAGCAGAAACAGATATTCTATATTCGCAAAAATCATAGTCTCAATTCATTATTAAATTAGAAAAAGAGGTCGATGATATGGCGCACAGACAAATACAAAGCAATCAGTGCGGCCACACCCGTAATGGCAATGCTGCACAGCAAGGCAATTCGTCCCTGTTTGGAACGCTTCTCCTCCACTTTGATTTCCGTCGGCTCCTTCTTGGCGTTCGGATCTTCCTCTATCTTAGTCTGGTTGATGAAATCTACCGCATTCACCAGGTTCATATCGTTTTCATTCATCAGCGGCGCATATTTCGCAAACTTCACCAGGTCGGCTGTTTCAAACATCACCTTCAGGTCGTGGATAGATTCCTTGTCCTTCTCCTCCAACAGACGCTCGATAATTTCCGCAGACGTCATTTCCATGGCATTGAAGCCGAAACGCTCCTTTATATATATACGGATGACATCGGTCAGCTCCGTATAATAAGCTTTCGGATCTTCACGCTTGACCACCTTGTCTGCCTTGATAGTTTCAATCTTCTTCATGGCAGCCAAATGAGGCGGAAGTTTAGGTTCTACCTTGATAATCTTGATGATAGGCTTATTGTCACGATAGCGAATGATAAAGAAGGCAGTCACCACTCCCAAAGCAATCAGCAACAGGATAGAATATACCATCGGTGCCAAGTCTTCCCAGGTAAGAGGTACTTCCTGAATGGATTTCGGACCAAAGAACTGGTCAAGATGCAAGGTATCCACCGGAATGGAGTACACTTTCAATGCCAGGGCTTTTGAACGGTAAGCCTTATCATTGACCAGCACTTCAAACGGCGGAAGATAATACAGAGCCGAATCAAAAGAAGTCACTGTATATTCCTGTGACACCAGCCAGCGCTTGTTGTCGTTCAGCAGCTGCGTGTCGGGCTTGGCCACATCCAGAATCTCCACTCCCCTGACCAGCGTATCACGCAGCAACGGCAGGCGCAATTTCTGGTTGGCATCCATGCTGACCTGCAATTTGATTTTCGCCTGCTCACCAATAAGCAGCTGCAAGGAGTCGATAGTAGCTTCCACCGTCACCTGCTGGGCTTTCAAGCCCGTTGCACAGCATAAAATCAACACAGCACAGCAACATGCCTTTATCATTTTTGAGTAGTATAATAAAAGATGTCTCATGTCAACTGTCAGTTTCGTTTTGCAAATAAATTCAGCAATGCCTTCACATAATCCTGATCTGTACGTACAGATACAGAATCCACATTGCTGTGAGTAAATGTGTCATTCAGCTTCTGCTGCTTTTCCTTCCACCAGGCATGATGTGCATTACGCAATGCCTTTGATGAAGTATCAATCCACTGCTCATGACCGGTTTCCGCATCACGCACGTGCATCAGTCCCACGTCCGGAAGTTCTTCCATACGACGGTCGTACACCTGCACAGCCACCACATCATGTTTCCGGTTGGCAATCGTCAACGCATTCTGGAAATCACGTTCGTCAATAAAGTCGCTCAGCATAAAGGCCGTACAGCGTTTCTTCAGCACATTCGTCAGGTACTCAATGGCACACTGCAAATTGGTGCGCTGACTTTCCGGCTTGAAATCAAGCAGTTCACGAATAATATACAGAATATGCTTGCGGCCCTTCTTGGGAGGGATAAATTTCTCGATACGGTCGGAAAAGAAAATCACACCGATTTTATCATTGTTCTGAATGGCGGAAAAGGCGATTGTAGCCGCAATCTCCGTCACCATTTCTTTCTTCAGCTGCTGAATGGTACCAAAGTCCAAACTGTTGGACACGTCCACCAGCAACATGACCGTAAGTTCACGTTCTTCCTCAAAGACTTTCACGAATGGTTTGTCGAAGCGAGCGGTCACATTCCAGTCAATATCGCGCACGTCATCCCCATACTGATACTCGCGGACCTCTGAAAAGGCCATACCACGCCCTTTGAAGGCCGAATGATACTGACCGGCAAAAATATTGCTCGAAAGTCCCCGGGTCTTGATTTCAATCTGACGGACACGCTTTAAAAGTTCACTTGTCTCCATTCCTTTAATATTTGACCGTGTTCCTCTGGGGCAACCAAAGGAACACAGCTTAGTCATTTATAATCATGCAGCCTTCCGACTGCGAATAAAAGCCGACGGGAACTCTCTTCCCCGTCTGCAACCGTTACAGGTATCAATGAATCAGGGCACTTCAACCTTGTTCAGAATCTTGCTGACGATTTCATCAGAAGTCACGTTGGTAGCTTCTGCTTCATAAGTCAGACCGATACGGTGACGAAGCACGTCATGAGCCACGGCTCTCACATCTTCCGGAATCACGTATCCACGACGTTTGATGAAAGCGTAACTACGTGCAGCCAGTGCCAGATTAATAGAAGCACGAGGAGAACCTCCAAAGCCAATCAAGCCCTTCAGTTCTTTCAAGTCGTATTTTTCCGGATAACGGGTAGCAAATACGATATCTGCAATGTACTGTTCAATCTTTTCATCCAGGTATACCTGACGAACCACTTCACGGGCAGCAATAATGTCTTCAGCCTTCAAAATAGGACGAACTTCCGTACGCTCTCCGTTGATGTTCTGACGGATAATCTTCTTTTCTTCTTCCAGCTTCGGATAATCAATAATCACCTTCAGCATGAAACGGTCTACCTGTGCTTCAGGCAACGGATAAGTACCTTCCTGCTCAATCGGGTTCTGCGTAGCCATTACCAGGAAAGGCTTCGGAAGTGCAAAAGTCTGCTTACCCAGTGTCACCTGACGTTCCTGCATGGCCTCGAGCAAGGCACTCTGTACTTTAGCCGGTGCACGGTTAATTTCATCGGCCAGTACAAAGTTGGCAAAAACCGGTCCTTTGTTGGCAACGAACTGCTCATCCTTCTGACTGTAAATCATCGTACCGATAATATCGGCCGGCAGCAAGTCAGGAGTAAACTGCACACGACTGTATTTTGAATCGATCAATGAAGCAAGGGTTTTGATTGCCAAAGTCTTTGCCAATCCCGGAACACCTTCCAGCAGAATATGTCCGTCGGAAAGCAACCCAATCAATAAAGATTCGATAAGATGTTTTTGACCTACGATTACCTGATTCATTCCCTCCATCAGGTTTGTCACAAACGCGCTCTGGCGTTCGATTCGTTCATTCAATTCACGAATGTCAATAGCTTCAGCCATAATTTTCTTCTATTTTAGTTCTCTTTTTTTTCATTAAAAAATGCCCTTTCAGAACATATATCCAAAAAGACACCCCAAAATTAAGGTATTCCCTTAACAGGCACAATAAATTTTGATAAAAAAATATAGACGGGGTTCGCCTTTTAAGGCTTATTGAACTAAAGAAAATTAAAAAGGCCTTGTTTGAATTGAAACAAGGCCTCTCGTTATTTTTTAGGAGTAAGTTGCGGAATCTGAATTGTGGTACCCACCGGCACGTTATCCGGATTCTTGATAATAGCCTTATTGTGCTTCACCAGATAAGGCCACAGTTTTTTATTTCCGTAGAATTTCAGGGCCACACGTACCAGGCTCTCCCCTGGTTTAAGGGTATATGAGCCCTGATTTCCAGTTATCTGGTATTCAACCGTATCGGCTAAGGTTTCCCTTTTCGGTACAGACGTAGATACTACGGGAGTTTTTTCTTCTTTCTTCGCGACGGTTTTCAAGGTATCCTTCTTCTGCACCAAGGAAGAATCCGTTTTTACGACTAAAGTATCAGCCAACTGCAAGGAGTCCGAAACCACAACAGGTGCAGGCGTTTTCTGTGTTTCGTTCATCAACTTCTCTACCACCTGTTCCGGAATATAGCGTCGACCCGAGGTCAATACCCATGTCACGATTCCTCCTATGAAAATACCTGCCAGCAAGATGGAGGCAATCATACACCACGGCACATTGGCTTCTTTCCCTGATGGAGTCAGATCAGCAGCGGGAATCCTTTCTTCCTTTTCAGGCAACGTATCTTCCTGCTTTTCTTTCACCTCCTCTTTCTCAGAAACCACCTTCTCCGTTATTGACGCCTGAACAGGTTCCTCTTCTATCGGAGAAGCAGCTTCCGTTTGTGGCAATACTTCATCAGTTTCTTCCGTAGCCGGTTCTGTTGGAGATTCAATTACCACATCGGTTTCTCCGGCCTTCTCTTCCTCGGTTACTGTCTCTTGAGCTTCCACCCCGGTTTCGCCCTCAGGCAAGTCAGTAAAATGCACTTCATCTTTCAGCAGTACCGGCTGGAAATGCGCAAAAGGCTTATTCACCAAATCCTTCAATCCGGTTTCCGGGATAAACGAAACACGCGTATGTGATTGGCTATCCGTAGTTTCCTGTCCGCTGGGAATCGTTTCTTCAGTAGCGTCTACCGTAATCAGTTTAAACGTACCCAGACCTTTCACCTTTACATACTTGTCCCTTGCCAAAGCTTCTTCTATCAATGACAGAAATTCCTTGGCAAAAAGCGCCGCATCAGCCTGGCTCAACTGGCTTTTGCGAGCAAATAAATCCACAAGTTCATGTAAAGTTATTTTATCATTCATCCGACAAGACGTTTTTAACCCTTCCTTTTAACGAAGTAGCCGACTTAAAACTGACAGCCAGTTCGGGAGGTACCAGAAAGCGCTGTTTGGTGACGGGATTCACAGAAATATACTCCATCTTTTTCTCCACCTCAAACGAGCCGAAATCCTGTAGCACCACCATCTTATTCTCCTGTAAAGACTGCGACACACACTCCGTGAAAGAAGCCAGCAAAGACGCTGTTTCCTTTTCGGTTTTCTCCAAACGACGGGAAAGTTCTTCTATGAATTCCTTGTTGGTCATTTTATTTTACGATTGTAGCATACAAATCAAAATCATCTGCATCGTACACCTTTACCCGATGGAAACTGCCGATTCTCAGACGGTGATTTTCCACCTTTATCAATACCTCCGGATCGACTTCCGGTGAATCAAACTGTGTACGGCCGATATAATAATCACCTTCCTTACGGTCAATGATTACCTTGAATTCCTGTCCAATCTTGCGATGAGACAAGTCGGCAGAGATTTCCTGCTGCAATTCCATCAGTTTATCCAGGCGCTGCTGCTTGACTTCCTGCGGAATCTCATCTTTATAATGCTTGGCAGAATAGGTGCCCTCTTCTTCCGAATAGGCAAATGCACCCATACGATCGAAACGTGCCGTACGGACAAATTCCATCAGTTCCTCAAAATCCTGCTCCGTTTCACCCGGATGACCTACCATCAATGTAGTACGCAAATGAATGCCAGGCACCTCCTTACGGAACTTCTCTATCAACTGATAGGTTTCTGCCTTCGTCACATGGCGACGCATCTTTTGCAGCATGTTATCGCTGATATGCTGCAAGGCAATGTCCATATACTTACATACGTTATCGTTTTCACGCATCACGCGGAACAAATCTTCCGGGAAATGAGCGGGATAAGCATAATGCAGACGAATCCATTCCACACCCGGGATATGTGCCATCTGTTCTATCAGATCCGGCAACATCTGTTTTTTATACAAATCCACTCCGTAATAGGTCAGTTCCTGTGCAATGACCTGAAATTCTTTCACCCCTTCGGAAACCAGCAAGCGCACTTCGTCCAGAATTTCTTCCATAGGACGAGACACATGTTTACCGGTAATGATAGGAATGGCGCAATAAGAACACTTGCGGTCGCAACCTTCTGATATTTTCAGGTATGCATAATGCTTCGGAGTCGTCAGATGACGCTCAATGGCAAATTCAGAATGATAGGCCTTTCCTAAATCGGACAAAAGTTCATTCCAGTTGAACTTCCCATAGAATTTGTCGACCTGCGGAATCTCCATCTGCAAGTCCTTTAGGTAACGTTCCGACAGACAACCCATTACATACAGTTTTTTCAAGCGTCCCTCTTCCTTTGCCTGACAGAACTCCAGAATCATGTTGATAGATTCCTCCTTGGCATCACCTATAAAGCCACACGTATTGATAACGGCAATTTCTCCCTGCGGATGGTCGCTGTCATGTGTCACCTTGTAGCCGCTAGCTTCCAGCTGTTTCATCAGCTTTTCGGAATCTACCAGATTTTTCGAGCATCCTAAAGTAATTATATCGATTGTATTCTTTCTCATTTTTCAGTGGTTGAGCCAAACAATGAATCCACGAACTCACGGCGACGGAATATCTGCAAATCTTCCATGCCTTCTCCCAGACCGATGTATCTTACCGGAATCTTAAACTGGTCGGAAATTCCAATCACTACTCCACCCTTGGCCGTTCCGTCAAGTTTGGTGATAGCCATGGCGGTTACTTCTGTAGCCAAAGTAAACTGTTTGGCCTGTTCGAATGCATTCTGTCCGGTAGAGCCGTCCAGCACCAGCAACACTTCATGAGGTGCATCGGGTACCACCTTTTTCATCACGTTCTTGATTTTTGTCAGCTCGTTCATCAAACCAATCTTATTGTGCAAACGTCCTGCCGTATCAATGATTACCACGTCAACATTATTAGCCTTGGCAGAACTCAGCGTATCAAAAGCTACTGAAGCAGGGTCAGCTCCCATTTTCTGTTTTATTACCGGTACACCCACACGTTCTCCCCAGATGTCAAGCTGTTCTACAGCTGCGGCACGGAAAGTATCTGCGGCACCCAGATAGACCTTTTTCCCGGCTTTTTTAAACTGATAAGCCAGCTTACCGATAGTCGTCGTTTTTCCTACTCCGTTCACGCCTACCACCATAATCACATAAGGAGTCTTATCCTGAGGCACATCAAAATCGGCAGCATCCACCGTATTGTTTTCCATCAGCAACGCCGCAATCTCCTCACGAAGGATATTGTTCAGCTCCTGTGTATTCACATACTTATCCTTTGCCACTCTGGTTTCAATGCGCTTGATAATGTTCAGCGTAGTTTCTACTCCCACATCAGACGTAATAAGCACTTCTTCCAGATTGTCCAGCACCTCGTCATCCACCTTTGATTTTCCGGCCACCGCACGTGCTATTTTTCCAAATACACTTTCTTTGGTCTTAGACAATCCTTTGTCTAATGTTTCTTTTTTTTCCTTTGAGAAAAAACTAAAAAATCCCATACAACTTACTTTTATCAGTTTCTGACACAAAGATATAACTATTCTCGCTTTCACACAAAAAAAGTTCCTTCCATATTTAAATGAAAGGAACTTTTATTTAGCATTTTATATCTCAAAAGATAAATTATTTCTTGAAGAAGTCCTGTACTTTTTCGTTAGGAACCATTTGTTCGTCAAAAACGTAAGCACCAGTTTTCGGAGACTTAACCATTTTGATAACCTTAGTATAAGAACGTCCTTCTTTACCTGTCTGAAGGGTTGCGACTGTTTTCTTTGCCATGGTCTGTTATTATTTAATTTCTTTATGAACTGTTACTCTTTTCAAAATCGGATTGTATTTCTTCAATTCCAATCTTTCAGTGGTATTTTTTCTATTCTTAGTTGTAATATAACGAGAAGTTCCCGGCATACCACTATCCTTCATTTCTGTGCATTCAAGGATTACCTGTACTCTGTTTCCTTTAGCTTTCTTAGCCATAGTCTTTCTCTCCTTTTAATTAACCAATAATTTTGATAGTTTTCCAATCACAATAACCTTTTGCTACCGCTTCGTTCAGCGCTGCATCCAGGCCTTTTTTGTTAATAACTCGCAAGCCGTTAGCGCAGATGTTCAGGCTAATCCAGCAATCCTGTTCTACATAGTAGAATTTCTTTGTAAACAAGTTCACATCAAAAGTTCTTTTTGTTCTTCTCTTAGAGTGTGAAACGTTGTTGCCTATCAAGGCTTTCTTTCCGGTAATTTGACAAATTTTCGACATTTCTATCTAGTTTTTATAGTTTTATTCCATGGTTCTCTCAAACGGAGTGCAAAGTAAGTGATTTTATTTTATATAAACAAATCTTTTTTCAACAAATTGAACTTTTACTCCTCTTTTCCTTGATTTTGGCATAATTCCAACAATAATTGGAGGGTTTTTGCCGTTGCAGCCTGAATATTTTTCTCACGACCTTCATCTTCGGTCAATTTAGCCGTAAGTACCGCATCTTTTGTTCCGGCTGCTACCCAAATCGTACCGACCGGTTTTTCCGGACTTCCTCCGCCAGGACCGGCAATTCCGGATGTAGCCATTGCATAATCCACATCCAACGCCTTGATGGCACCCTTTACCATTTCCACAACGGTTTCTTCACTTACTGCCCCATGTTGTTCCAGTGTTTCGGCATTTACATATAAATGCGTTTTCTTTACCTCATCTGAGTAGGCTATAATTCCACCTTTATAGAAACGAGAACTACCTGGGATAGCAGTTATGATGGCTGCCACGTTACCAGCCGTACAACTTTCTGCAGTAGCCAATGTATAGCCTTCTCTCCAGAAAATTTCACTTATCTCCTTACTTAGTGTTTTGGTTTCTACTGACATAATCTGTTTTCTCTAAATTGTTACTTAATGGTTACCCGTGAATAAGCGGGTTTGTCTATAGTGCAAAAATCCTTGTCCAAAAACTTATAATATCCCGTAATGGCGATCATGGCCGCATTGTCGGTAGTATACCCGAACTTCGGTATGAAAATGTTCCAGCCATATTTTTTCGCATGTTCACGGAAAGCGTTTCGCAGACCGTTGTTTGCCGAAACTCCTCCAGCTACGGCCACTTCCTTGATGCCTGTATCCTTTACTACCTTACGTAATTTATCCATCAGGATGTCTACAATCGTTTTCTCCAACGAAGCAGCCAAATCCGTCTTATGATGTTCTACGAAATCGGGATCTTCTTTCATCCAGTCTCTGAGCGAGTACAGGAAAGAGGTTTTCAGTCCGCTAAAGCTATAGTCATAGCCCGGAATATGCGGTTTGCTGAATTTAAAGGCTTCCGGATTACCCTGACGCGCCAGTTTGTCGATAATCGGACCTCCCGGATAGCCCAACCCCATCACCTTGGAGCACTTGTCGATAGCCTCTCCTGCCGCATCATCGATGGTCTGTCCCAACACCTCCATATCATTATACGCATTCACACGGATAATCTGAGAGTTTCCTCCTGAAACCAGCAGACAGATAAAAGGATATTTAGGCTGTACGTTTTCACCGTCGGGTTCCTGAATAAAGTGCGCCAGCACATGACCCTGCAAATGGTTCACCTCTACCATCGGAATATCCAGCGAGCGGGCAAGTCCTTTGGCAAAAGACACTCCTACCAGCAAAGAACCCATCAGACCCGGTCCGCGAGTAAAGGCAATGGCACTCAAATCTTCCTTTGCCACTCCGGCACGTTTCAAAGCTTCATGCACCACCGGAACGATATTCTGCTGGTGTGCACGCGAGGCCAGTTCCGGAACCACTCCTCCGTAAGCTTCGTGCACCGCCTGGCTGGCAATCACGCTCGACAGCAATACGCCATCCTTTATCACTGCCGCAGAAGTATCATCACAAGAAGATTCTATTCCTAATATTATTGTACTCATAACGTTCTTCTATTATTAATAGGTCAATATTTCAAGTCCCTGCTCCGTCATCACAAAGGTATGCTCCCATTGTGCGGAAGGAAGCTCATCCTCCGTCACTACAGTCCATCCGTCTTCTTCGTCAATGAAGACTTCCCAGGTTCCCATATTAATCATCGGTTCAATGGTAAACACCATGCCCGGCACAAGCAACATACCTGTACCCTTCTTGCCAAAGTGTTCCACATCCGGTTCTTCGTGGAATTCCACTCCTACTCCGTGGCCGCACAAATCACGCACCACCGAGAATCCGTTCTTCTTCGCGTGTTTCTCTACGGCATGGCCGATATCTCCCACAAAGCCGAAAGGACGGGCCGCTTCCATACCGACTTCCAGACATTCTTTTGCCACACGCACCAGTTTTTCTTTCTGCGGAGTGGTTTTTCCGATAATGAACATACGTGAAGCGTCGGCATAATAACCGTCCAGAATCGTCGTACAGTCCACATTAATAATGTCGCCTTCTTCCAGAATTTCCTCTTCGCTCGGAATTCCATGGCAAACCACCTCATTAATGGAAGTACAACAGCTTTTCGGGAATCCCTCATACCCCAAGGTTGCCGGAATAGCTCCGTGATCGCGGGTATACTCATATACCAGCTTGTCAATCTCAGCCGTACTCATTCCTGCATGGATTTCCTTTTCCACCAGGTCGAGCACACCTGTATTGATGACGCCGCTACGACGAATTCCTTCAATCTGCTCCGGAGTCTTAATCAACTGGCGAGTCGGAACCAAATGCCCTTTATCCTGATAAAACAGCACTTTCTTGTCCAATTCCGTCAGTTCTGCCCCTTTGGGTACCCTCCAGTTTATCTTATGTCTCTTCATAATCGTCTTTTTTACTTATGTGCAAAGGTATAAGAAAAAAATGGAATAGCGTACGGGAAGCGATATAAAAAACGCTGACAATTTGCAGGCGCATTGTCACATTTCTGTAATATTATCATCAAAACAATTAATAGAAAAGGGAAATACGCTATTCCGATATTATTTTGTTAGCAGAAGATTTGTTACAAAAACAAATTTTATATCTTCGCTCAGCTACTACATTATTTTTGGAATTATGATGAACAAAAACCAAATCGGAACAAATGCGGGTATCGTATGGAAACTCCTTTCCGACAATGCCCACTGGGAGTACGACAAGCTTAAACAGGCATCCGGCCTGTCAGACAGAGACCTGAATGCGGCTATCGGATGGCTGGCCCGAGAAGACAAAATAGATTTTGACATTGACGAGCAGCATGACCGCTTGTTTTTACATGTCAATGTCTACATCGGTTAACACAAAATACCATCAGAGAGAAGGCTCTGGTGGTATTTTGGTTTTATGTCAGACAATGCGGTTCACCGTCACATCAGGAAACTCATGAAGCATCATCAAGAGCAATCCTTCCTCATTCACTCTTTTCGCTCTGATTACCATTGTGATGCGATAGGCTTCATGGTTGTTCTCATACACCTTATTCATCTCGTAGGAGGTTATCTGAAAATTCTCGGAACTGAACTTGCCGGAAAGGGCTTTCAAGGCCTCGGAATTCTCTGCCGTAAGCTCGATAATCATGCTTCGCATTCCTATACTTTTAAAACAATAGCTAAGAACTTCCAGTCCAGCTAACACCAGGAAAGTGGCCAGAACACCTATCATGTACATTCCCGACCCTACCGCCAGTCCGATTCCGGCCGTGGTCCACACGCCAGCCGCCGTAGTCAATCCGCGCACCACCTGCTTCTGCAACAGGATGATAGTACCCGCCCCAATAAAACCGATACCACTGACTACCTGAGCGGCCAGACGACTCGGATCCAGGCGAACCAAATCCTTCTCCAGCACATCCATAAAGCCGTATTGCGACACTATCATCAGCAACGCACTGCCCAGTGCCACCAGGAAATGCGTACGATAACCCGCCTCTTTCGCCCGGTACTCCCGCTCAAGCCCGATAAGCACTCCCATCAGGCCGGCCACAAACAACCTTAAAGAAAAATCTACGTAAATATTCATATACTTTCAGCTAAAAGTTCTTTCCGAAAGATACGAAAAAAATAATATTCCTCCAACAATGGCCGACAAATGTCCGGCTTCAATGTGAAATTCAAAGACGATGACATTCTTCCCTTTTTCTGCATATAAAAAACCAGCCTTATGCTTTCAATTCACAAACGAATAAAGCACAAGACTGGTCGAAGAGCCTCTAAAGACTAGTATTAAAGTTTTTCAGGAATCAATATCCGGGATTCTGCTGCAAATTAGGACAAGACAATAAAGCCGATTCAGGCACAGGCAGGAACCAGTTCTTTGGAGTTTCGAAACCATCGGCCCGGAACTTCATAGAAAAGAGTCTGGCATACGGATATAGTTGCCCTGTACCATACAAATTCGATGAGAGGTCGATTATCTTGTTTTCTATTAACGTCACATCCGTATGTGCCATTCCATAAGAAGCAAGCAGTTCATTTACAAGCTGTAAGGCTTTATTTATCGTACCCATTTTAAAGTTTGCATAAGCTGCCATAATCAGCACTTCTTTATACAACAAGGGATGTATGTATTTTCCGTCCGCATAGAAATCACCATAAATCACTTCTTTACTTTCACTGGATGGCACCATAGTATGATCCAACTGAGGTTCAAGTCTGTAAACACCCGAAGCAATCACTTCTTCACAAGAATAAGCCGCTCCCTGCCAGTCCTGTCTTAGCAGATGAACCTTAGCCAGCATGACAGACAATGCATAACGTCGGTTTCCATTTACATACATTGACAAACTTTCCATCTGTTTAATCAACTGATCTTCCGGAATTACAGAACCGCGATCAACCATTTGTCCGTAATATCCATACAACTGGGTATACACCAGCGACAAATCCATCAATATGTTTTGTTTCAGCTCAAAATATTGTTCCTCAGTACTATTCGACAACATATCGACAAATTGATTACCCTTATTTACCAGGTTATAAGCTTTACTCCACAAGCTATCTGAAAGGCTCCCTACCTGAGAGTAGTCAAAATTCGCATAACCTTGTACCAATTTGCTCTCCGCTTCCACATTATACCGCATATAATCTGTCAGTACGTCTTTCCACGCCACGCGCACTGAATCGGCATCCGGAAGTTCTTCCGGCACTTCGGGTTCCGCAATATCTGTAGTCATATACACGGTCTTTGTAGATGATTTTACATCATCTACGTAGCCTACGTAATAAGGCAATTCAAAATCCACCTTATCCTCTTTGGTGTGCATTCCGTCAGCGTTCAAGTCCACATACATAAACTTTCCTGCATTATCTACGCCAGCAGGTAATTGTCATATTTATCACTATAGTCGGCCTTATATACATTGAACACGATTTGATTCTCTGTATGCTTGATTACGACCTGACCTTGCTCATCAGTTTTCCATACACCCAAAGAATCACCTTTCGTATAAATTCCCAATGAATCTTTTCCGACCTTATTCACTACTACCGCCACGTCTTTCAACGGACTCTCAGAACTATTTCCCTGATTAATTGCATACACGTTAATCGTCGTTACATACACATTTACAGGCTCAGACTGCTGTTCCATCACCTCAGGTACTACGTACACATAGCTGTTGCCTGCCTGGATGGCTTCACCTTCTATCACTACTCCATTAATATAGATATCTTCGCCCGTTCTGGTCACATACAAGCTCTCACCGCTAATGCTTTCCAGCACTTTTCCGTCCGTCAGGTCCACCTTCCCGTAACGTCCTTTGGCAGTATGTCTCTTTACTGATGTAGAATCAAGAGCAGCACTTCTTGACATGGCGGCCGACGAATTACGTACGGCAAACACTGTCAATTCATCTTCTTCCAAGTCGGCCACATTTACGGTTTTCAGGACTTCCACAAAATCACTGATTTCATCGTTTTCTTCCAAGGCTGATACAATTTCCTTCACCTCTTCTTCCCCTTTTGAAGGTAGAGTAATCTCTGTTTCTTCCGAACATGCCGCAAATGTAAGGAGCATGCCAATCAGATAAAAATAAAATTTTCTCATAGTTTTAACTAGATAAAACATTAATATTAAACGTAATAGATTTTGCAAATAAATAAAATATCCTCCAGTTCATCACTTATTCAAGCATTAACGTATTTTCTTCAGAGCACAAGAAGCCGAAACTCAAGCACATCAACGAAAGCACGTGCTTGACTATTGTATGTTTCTCCAACCGAAAACGTATGTTTTCCGAAGCGAAAACCTATATCTTCCCTTGGGAGAACATAAGTTTCGGCCTTGGGAAACATAGAAAGCCGAAAGACATTTCTCTCATACCTCACCTGCGTCTTCACGAGAACGGCATCCTTTACATGCTTTATCTTTCCGCTCCTACATTTCCGTAGTTTCGTTTTTTTCCGTAATTTTACGCTCGATTTTACAGCATAACTTTATGAAATATAAATTATTAGTATTAGACCTTGACGGAACGCTTACCAACAAGCAGAAAAAAATTACCCCTCACACCAAGGAAACACTGTTCAAGATTCAGGAGCAAGGAGTGAAAATTGTACTGGCCTCGGGAAGACCTACGTACGGCATTGCCCCACTGGCCGAGCAACTGGAACTGCAAAAGTATGAAGGCTACATTCTGGCTTACAACGGTGGAGAAATCATCGACTGGAAAACCAAGGAGCTGATGTACAAGAACCTGCTCGACCATGATGTGCTTCCCTATCTTTACGAATGTGCCAAAAAGAACGATTTTGCCATTGTGACTTACGACGGGGAATACGTGCTGACCGAGAAACCGGACGATGAGTATGTACTCAAAGAGGCCTTGCTCAATGTCATGAAAATAAAGAAGGTAGACAATTTTCTGGATGCCGTGAAACATCCGATTGCCAAATGCCTGATTGTGGGCGAACCGACTCGCCTGGCCGAGCTGGAAAAAGAGATGTACGAACATCTGAAAGACCGCATGGGGGTTTTCCGCTCAGAGCCTTACTTCCTGGAGCTGGTTCCCAAGGGCATCGACAAGGCCCAGTCGCTGGCCGTACTCCTGAAGGAAATCGGACTTACCCGTGAGGAAATGATTGCCATCGGTGACGGATTCAACGACCTGTCCATGATTCAATACGCCGGACTGGGTATCGCCATGGCCAATGCACAGGAAGTAGTAAAAGAAAACGCCGACTTCATCACTTTGTCCAATGAAGAAGACGGCGTGGCCTACGCGGCTGAGAAATTTATTCTGTCTTAGGCTTCCGGTCGAAGAACGGATTCTTGGATGATGCACTCACGGGTATGGCGTACACCTGGGTGCACCCATCCAGCCAGTCCAGCTGCTGGGCCGCCAGACCGGCCGAAAACATCACACGCGTATCTACCCGATGGTCGGCTGCTACCGAACAAGCCGAACCGATGGCAATTCCTACATCCACACTATTGATGGCACAGGGCACTCCTTTTTTGCGGTCTCCGCAATGCTCATATCCGCAATGTCCGCAATCCAACCCCTGCGGAAGCGAGCGCGTACCTATCAGCACCACACACTCTGCCTGGAGAATGTTATCCGCATCGCGCAGGAAAAACTTAAAGCCATTGTCTTCGTACATCTGCTTCATCGTATCAGAAAGGATACGGATGTTACTTTCCGTCACCATGGCCACTTCAATAATGTCTACCCCCTTTCCTTTGGGAGCCGTACGTGCCGCCGTCATCATTTGTTGCGCCACCTGCAACACCTGTTCGTGACGGCTGTCTCTTTCATTCAGTATCATATTCCATTAAAGTTAAAATCATACATACACAAAAAGGGTTATATCCGAGCTTTTGCCATAAGGCGTCAGATGCTCTAAATATAACCCTTTCTCGATAAATCCGCTACGGATTTATTTCTTTTTTCCTTTTTTCAGGTCATTTTCATGAATGGCCTCTTCTACTTGATAAGCCGGAGCATGTTTTTTATGCATACCCTTCGGTTTTTTATTACCGGCAGCTCCCATAGTAAATACCTCCTTTCAATTCCTTAAAAAGGTCAATGTAAAAATGTGATTATTTAAGTATATCCAACTGTTTGAAACACTTAATCAATTTTTCAATAGCGAAGTCCACCTGTTCTTTGGTGTGAGTAGCCATCAATGCAAAACGCACCAGTGTGTCCTGAGGAGCACAAGCTGGAGGAATTACCGGATTGATGAACACTCCTTCGTCGAAAGCCAGCTTGGTTACTTCGAAAGTCTTGTCCGTATCGCGTACGTACAGAGGGATAATCGGACTTTCTGTTTCACCGATTTCAAAGCCTGATTCACGGAAACGCTTCAGAGAGTAGTTCGTGATTTCCCACAAACGCTGCTGACGTTCCGGTTCTGTCTTGAAAATGTGGATGGCTTCTCTAGCCGCAGCCGTAGCAGCCGGCGTGTTACTTGCCTGGAATATATAAGAGCGGGCATTGTGGCGCAACCAGTTGATTACGTCCTTGTCACCTGCCACGAAACCACCGATAGAAGCGAGTGATTTACTGAATGTACCCATAATCAGGTCGATGTCTTCCGTTACGCCGAAATGGTCGCACACGCCTCGTCCCTGTCTTCCGAATACACCCAGACCATGTGCTTCATCCACGTAGATGCTGGCATTGTATTTCTTCTTCAGGCGGACGATTTCCGGCAAGTTGGCCAAATCACCTTCCATAGAGAACACGCTATCCACCACAATCAGTTTGATAGCATCCGGTTCACACTTCTGGAGCTCTTTTTCCAGGGCATCCATGTCGTTGTGTTTATACTTCAGCTGGGTAGCAAAAGAAAGACGACGTCCGTCCACGATAGAAGCATGGTCACGGTCATCACAAATGATGTAATCGCCACGTCCGGCCAACTGAGGAATCACACCTTCATTAACCGTAAATCCGGTAGAGAAACACAGTGCTTCATCTTTACCGACGAATTCTGCAAGTTCTTTTTCAAGTTCTACATGAATATCCAGCGTTCCATTCAACAGACGAGAACCCGCGCATCCTGTACCATATTTACGAGTAGCAGCAATAGCCGCGTCGATGATTCTCTGATCATGAGTCAGACCCATATAGGAATTTGAGCCGAACATCAATACTTTCTTTCCGTCCATCATTACCTCTGTATCCTGGGCACTGTCTATTTCACGAAAGTACGGATAGACACCTCTTTCCATGTACATCTGAGGTACTCTGAATTTACTTAATTTTTCTTGTAATAATCCCATATTCTAATATCTGGTAAGCATCCCAGCTTACATTAAACTTCATTACTTGTGCAACCGTTTCGTTACATCATTTTCATTAAGAACGTGCAAAGATACAAAAAACTCAAAAATCTGATACGAATCCCTGAAAAAAATAACAAGAGTATCAATTATAGGGGCAATTTGCCCTAAACTATGAAAGATAATATTATTTTTGTACTCCCAAATTTTAAGGAAACAGGTTTATGGAGACAAAAAAGCGAATCACCTTTGTGGTAAACCCCATATCCGGCACTCACGGAAAGGAATTCATCCTACGACTTATTGAAAAAGAACTGGACCATTCTATATATGACTATTCTATCCAGAAAACGGAATATGCAGGTCATGCTTCCGAGATAGCCGTACAAGCCGCCGCTGAACATACGGACATTGTAGTGGCCATCGGCGGAGACGGTACCATCAATGAGATAGGACGGGCGCTTATCCATACCAATACTGCGATGGGAATTATTCCATGCGGATCGGGCAACGGACTGGCACGTCATCTTCATATCCCTATGGAACCAAAGGGAGCCATCAATGTACTCAATGCCGGAAATGTGAAGACAATAGACTACGGTATCATTGACAATCACCCCTTCTTCTGTACATGCGGAGTGGGATTCGATGCCTTCGTGAGCCTGAAATTTGCCGATTCCGGGAAAAGAGGTCTGCTGACCTATCTGGAAAATACACTGCACGAAAGTCTGACGTATGAACCGGAAACGTACGAAATAGAGAACTCTACGGGTACCGTCCGCTACAAAGCATTCCTGATAGCCTGTGCCAATGCATCGCAATATGGCAACAATGCCTACATCGCCCCGCAAGCCTCGCTGACCGACGGTATGATGGATATCACGGTACTGGAGCCGTTTACTGTGCTGGATGTGCCTTCTCTTTCTTTCCAGTTGTTCAACCGGACACTCGACCAGAACAGCCGTATTAAAACGATGAAGGACAAGAGCATCATCATACACCGTGCGCAGGAGGGAGTGCTCCATTTTGACGGAGACCCGATGATGGGCGGAAAAGACCTGAAGGTGGAAATCATTCACCAAGGGCTACACGTCATCGCACCGATACGTCCCAAGCAAATGCCTTCTCCCCCGCTGAACATTCTCCAGCACTTTACCGACTTTATCGGCCGACGTCCCATCACTTCGGCCATTGCCCAGAAACACAAGCAACTCCTGATGCTGAACCATCACATCCTGAGACGCTTGTCGAAGAAATAATCATTTCATCTTACAAGGCCAGATAGAAATCTCTGGCCAGTTCACTAAACTCCGGTGTATAGACATGACGTTCCGTCTCGATGGAAAGGTGCGTGATTTCCGTCTGTGCACAAGGATGCTTCACGAACGCCATCAGCACACGCTTGGCGGGCAATTCCTGACGGGGATGTACCCAGGTCTGGCGTGAAAGATGCAAGCCTTTTCCGAGGGCTAAGGCCACAAAATCGGCCGAGGCCGTAGCCGGAAGCACCACCGAAAAGCTACCTTTTTCGGACAACAAAACCGATACTTTCGACAACAAGGCGTCAAAGTCCAGTTCATCGGTATGCCGTGCCATGTTCCTCTGCGCCTGAGGGCATTTCACGGACTCCACAAAGTACGGAGGATTCGACACGATGGCGTCAAAACATCCGTTCCATTCTTCCGGTGCCTTCCGGATATCAAGCCGTTCCACCTCCATCCGGTCAGACCAGGGCGTACGGGCCACGTTTTCACGAGCCTGCTCCACGGCCGCTTCGTCAATATCGACGGCGGTTACAAAGGCATCCGGATTCCGCTGGGCCAGCATCAGAGCAATCAGTCCGCTTCCGGTACCAATGTCAAGCATCCTCCCTGCCCCGTCCACTTGCGCCCATGCGCCGACCAGCACCCCGTCAGTGCCGACCTTCATGGCACACTTATCATGAAAAACTACAAATTGCTTGAATTGAAAATATGGATTTGGCATAACTTCCTTCTAAAATTTTACGCCAAAATTAGTGAAATCTACCCAGAAAACGCTTCAGCCTGCCATTATTTTACATAATAAAAGAGGTATTTGACATAAATAGTTTCCAAATTACATGCGGAATGATTAACTTTGTGCCGTTTTTGAGTAATAAAAAAGCTTCTTAATTCAGAAGAGAAAACAAGTATGGTAAAAAAGACAAAAAACAACGAGATTCTGGTAAGTGCAGAAGGTAATGACATTCCGATGATGGCAGAAATTGAAACGCTTCCGGTGGACAATGCAACGGATGACCTCACGGGAGAACTGCCCGTCATGCCCCTGCGCAACCTTATGATATTTCCCTCTATTGTCATGCCCGTCAGCGTAGGCCGGCAACCCACATTGAAATTAGTCAACCAGGCACTTCAGAGCAAAGAGCCTATCATCATTACCACGCAGAAGGTGAGTGAGGTAGACTCGCCCAAGCAGAAGGATTTGTTCCCCATTGCGGTAATCGGTAAGGTGCTCCGGGTGTTTGAGATGCCGGGAGGAACCATTACGGCCATCCTTCAGGCTACGGGTCCGAAGGTGCAACTGGAGGAAATCACTTCTACCCGTCCCTTCCTGAAGGGTAAGGTTTCAGTGATTGAAGAGGACATGAAGGACGAGAAATCCGATGAATTCAAGACACTGATTGACACTTGCAAGGAGTTGAGTGCCAAGGTAATTGAACTGTCCGATGAAATTTCGCCCGATACTTCTTTCGCCTTGAAGAACCTGGATAACAACGAGGTGCTGGTCAACTTTATTTCCGGCAATTTCCCCTTCCCTATCAACGAGAAGTACGAATTGCTTCAAACGAACAACCTGAAAGACCGATTGTACCGCCTTATCCAGTTGCTGAACAAATACATCCAGCTGGCCACCCTGAAACAGAGCATCCAGATGCGTACGCGCGAGGAACTCGACCGCCAGCAACGTGAGTACTTCCTCCAGCAACAAATCAAGAACATTCAAGATGAGCTGGGCAACGGACAGGATGACGAGATTGACGAACTGCGCAAGAAGGGAGAAAAGAAACGCTGGAAACCGGAAGTAAAAGAGACTTTCGAGCGTGAGCTGTCCAAACTGGAACGTATCAACCCGCAATCGCCCGACTATAACGTGCAACTGACTTATCTTCAGACATTGCTCTCACTTCCGTGGGGTGTGTATACACAGGATGTCATCGACATTCCGAATGCCAAGAAGATACTCGACAAGGAGCACTACGGACTGGAGAAGGTGAAAGAACGTATTCTGGAGCATCTGGCTGTACTGAAGCTGAAAGGTGACCTGAAGTCGCCGATTATCTGTCTCTACGGCCCTCCGGGAGTAGGAAAGACTTCTCTGGGACGTTCCATCGCCACGGCCCTGAAACGGAAATACGTACGTATGTCGCTGGGTGGCGTGCACGATGAAGCCGAAATCCGCGGTCACCGCAAGACGTACATCGGTGCCATGCCGGGACGTATCATCAAGAGCCTGATCAAAGCGGAAACGTCTAATCCGGTCATCATTCTGGATGAGATTGATAAGTTGAGCAGCGATAGCCATGGTGACCCAAGCTCAGCCATGCTGGAAGTGCTCGACCCGGAACAGAACAACACGTTCCACGACAATTACGTTGACATTGACTACGACTTGTCGAACATCATGTTCATCGCTACGGCCAACAACCTAGGCACCATCCCATCTCCGTTGCTCGACCGTATGGAGCTGATTGAAGTGAGCGGTTACATCACCGAAGAGAAGATTGAAATCGCCCGCCGTCACCTCATCCCGAAAGAGATGGAGAAGAACGGCCTGAAGAAGGAACACGTAAAGTTCAGCAAGGCGGCCACTGAATACATCATCGAGAACTATACCCGTGAAAGCGGTGTGCGTGAGCTGGAAAAGAAGATCAGCAAGGTGATGCGTAAAATCGCACTGGAAATTGCCAGCGATGAGTTTACCGGCACACATGAGCTGAAGCCGAAAGATATTGAAAAGTTCCTCGGCGCACAAGAATATTCCCGCGACAAATACCAGGGCAACGAATATGCCGGCGTAGTGACGGGACTGGCCTGGACGGCCGTAGGCGGTGAGATTCTGTTCGTAGAAACCAGCCTGAGCCGTGGTAAGGGACAACTGACCCTGACCGGTAACCTGGGCTCGGTAATGAAGGAATCGGCCATGCTGGCACTGGAGTACCTGAAAGCACATAGCCACCTGCTGGATTTGCCCGAAGGTATCTTCGACAACTGGAACATCCATATCCACGTGCCGGAAGGAGCTATTCCGAAAGACGGACCTTCTGCCGGTATCACCATGGTTACTTCATTGGCTTCTGCGCTTACCCAGCGCAAGGTGAAAGCCAACCTGGCCATGACAGGTGAAATCACCCTTCGTGGAAAGGTGCTTCCCGTAGGCGGTATCCGGGAGAAAATCCTGGCGGCCAAACGTGCCGGCATCAAGGACATCATCCTGTGCGAGGAAAACCGCAAGGACATCAATGAAATCCAGCCGATGTACCTCACCGGAATGACTTTCCACTACGTGAAGGACATCAAGGAGGTGCTCCGCCTGGCGCTGACCGATGAGAAAGTGGCCGATGCCATCGACTTTACCATCAAAGAAGATAAAAACAAAGAAAACCCTGCACAATGAAATTTGAATTACAATATACGGACCCCAAATCGAATGCCCGTGCCGGTCTGATTACAACAGACCACGGGCAGATTGAGACCCCTATCTTCATGCCGGTGGGCACACTGGGTACGGTGAAAGGCGTGCATCTTCACGAACTGAAGAACGACATCAAGGCTCAGATTATCCTGGGAAACACGTACCACCTCTACCTGCGCCCCGGACTGGACATCATCGAGGGGGCTGGTGGACTCCATAAGTTCAACGGATTCGACCGTCCGATGCTGACCGATAGCGGCGGCTTCCAGGTATTCTCTCTTTCCGGCATCCGCAAGTTGCGCGAAGAGGGCGTGGAATTCCGCTCGCACATTGACGGCTCGAAGCACTTGTTCACTCCCGAACGGGTGATGGACATCGAGCGTACCATCGGTGCCGACATCATGATGGCCTTCGACGAGTGCGCTCCCGGTACTTCCGACTACAACTATGCCAAGAAGTCCATGGAGCTGACTCACCGCTGGTTGGACAGATGTTGTGCCCGCTTCAACGAAACGGAGCCCAAGTACGGCTACAACCAGTCGCTCTTCCCCATCGTGCAGGGATGCGTATATCCCGACTTGCGCCGCCAGTCGGCCGAATACATCGCCTCGAAGAATGCCGACGGTAACGCCATCGGCGGACTGGCCGTGGGTGAGCCTACCGAGAAGATGTACGAAATGATTGAGGTGGTCAACGAGGTTCTGCCTAAGGACAAGCCCCGCTACCTGATGGGTGTAGGTACTCCGGTCAACATCCTGGAAGGCATCGAACGCGGTGTGGATATGTTCGATTGTGTGATGCCAACCCGTAACGGACGAAACGGCATGCTCTTTACCAAAGACGGTATCATGAACATGCGCAACAAGAAATGGGAGAACGACTACTCGCCCATTGAAGCTGACGGAGCATCTTACGTAGACACGATGTACAGCCGTGCCTACCTGCGCCACCTGTTCCACGCACAGGAGCTACTGGCCATGCAGATTGCCTCCATCCACAACCTGGCCTTCTACCTCTGGCTCGTAGGTGAAGCCCGCAAGCACATCATCGCCGGCGACTTCTCTACCTGGAAACCGGCCATGGTGAAACGTTTATCTACCCGATTGTAATTGTAGTTTACGACGATAAATATGAAACACAATGTGTTCCAGTTGTTCCGTTCCTACCTGCAAGCCGGAAAGGAACAACTGAAAAATTTAAAAGGAAACCCGTTCAAGAAGAAATGGCTGAAACGGCTGGACAGGTACATCATCGTGAAGTTCCTGGGCACCTACTTTTTTGCCATCGCCCTGATTATCTCCATTGCCGTGGTGTTCGACATCAATGAAAACATTGACGACTTCATCAACAACAAGGCGCCCATCAGTGCCATTGTCTTCGACTATTACCTGAACTTCATTCCTTATTACACGAACCTCTTCAGTCCGTTGTTCGTATTCATTGCCGTGATTTTCTTCACGTCGAAGCTGGCAGAGAACTCCGAAATCATCGCCATGTTCTCCACCGGAATGAGCTTCAAGCGCCTGATGGTGCCCTACATGATTTCGGCCGCTATCATTGCACTGGTCACCTACGTGCTGAGTACCGAGGTGATTCCTACCGGAAGCGTCACCCGACTGAAGTTTGAGCAAGTGTACAAGAACAAGAAGCGGGCTGACTACGTGCGCAATATCCGGCTGGAGGTAGATACGGGTGTAATTGCCTACATGGAGCGCTACGAGGACTACAACAAGACGGCTTACCGCTTCTCGCTCGACAAGTTTGAAGACCACAAGCTAGTATCACACCTCACGGCCCGCCGCATTACGTACGACACTACCACCGTGCACCGCTGGATTATCAAGGACTACATGATTCGTGAGATGAAGGGCATGCGTGAGGCTATCACCCGAGGAGAGCGTATGGACTCCATCATCAACATGGAGCCGCAGGACTTCCTCATCACGCGCGGCCAGCAGGAAACGATGACCAGTCCCCAGCTACGGGAGTACATCGACAAGCAGAAGCAACGAGGCTTCGCCAACATCAAGGTGTTCGAAGTGGAATACTACCGGCGCATCGCCACCTCGTTTGCAGCCTTCATCCTGACGGTCATCGGGCTCTCGCTTTCGTCACAAAAACGGAAAGGAGGTATGGGACTTCACTTGGGAATCGGTATCGGACTGAGTTTCTCCTACATCCTGTTCCAGACCATCTCGTCCACCTTCGCCATCAACGGAAACGCGCATCCGAATCTGGCCGTGTGGATTCCGAACATTCTATATCTGTTTATCGCGATTTATCTCTACCGCAAGGCACCGAAATAAAAAGAAAATCTCCTCACAAATCACCATGATGCATGGATTTGTGAGGAGATTCTGTATTATAACGATTCAATCGCTTCTATTGAATGAAATTATTTACCTGACTCTGCGGATTAAGAGGAGTCTGATCCGATAAGACCAACGTTTTAATCATGTGCTTTGTTCCTTGTTTATATTTCTGAAAATGCTCCGACGCAATATGTGATTTATAAGCCTGCTCACTTGCATAGGTTTCAAGAATCGTAACCTTACACGGATTTTCCTTTTCGGCAACGGCATACATGGTCAATACTCCCGGTTCAGTGCGTAACGAAATCTCACCCACTTCCACCGCATATTGCATATATTCCTTTATAAACTCCGGATACACTTCTATTTTCGATAACCTCACAATGCCATCGGGCGACATCGGAAGTTTGGCACACATGCCGGGCTTCTTGTCTAAGTTCAAACACTTGCCGATTATTTCTCCCGTAGCAAGATACGAGTACGTCGGAAACTCAAACAACACTGGTTTCAATCGGGTATAATCCAGTTTCCCGTCTTGACCGAGCACTTCTGGAGCTGCATAGGTATTAGCTATGGAACAAATAAAATTGTCAAATCCCTCGGTTTCATAAATATCCACCACATCACATTCCATGGTTAATGGTGATTTGTCAATAACTGGAGTACCATTCTCTCCAAAATGATAGTCAAACACCGTCGATTTATCCACCGAATTTCCACTTACACTTCCCACATAATCAGCCGCAGGCAACATTTCACGGCTCACAAGGTTTACAGACAATTTCTTTGACCTCCTTATTCCCTGATTGGTATAATGATGATTACTCATACTCAGAAGAATACGGTCATGCCCAATAATTCCGGTATGTCCCACTACAAGCCAGTTTACTTTTTCATTGACTACCGCCCCAACCACCGTCATCGGTTTGGGATAAAGCGCCAGTACCGAACCTAAATTTTTCTTTTCCATATCCGTTTCATTTCGCAATATCACACTTTCTTCATTCCTCGTGCTACAGGAGCACACAAGGAACAACAAACATACATACTGAATAAATTTTAGCATAGCATTCTTATTATTTCTGTTACTTATCAATCTGACTCTCGGCAAACGGGTCTGCACGATGCCCCATAAGGTCTATTTGTGAATACTCCTTGTCAAATTCCTCCATCTCGTAAGCCGTAAGCCGCACATGAGCTGCTCCCAGGAAATCATCGAGGTGGTTCGGATTCGTTGTGCCGGGGATGGGAGCAATCCATGACTTACGCGAAAGCATCCACACCAAGGCAAACTGGGCAGGAGTAATGTTCTTTCGCTCTGCCCATTTACGCACAAGTGACACAAGCGGCATATTATGTTTCAAGGCTTCAGGAGTGAATTGTGGCAATGTAGCCCGCCGGTCGGGTTTCTCAAAACGACTTTCTTCATGAATCACTCCCGTAAGAAAGGCCCGTCCCAACGGACAATAAGGTACAAAACCGATTCCCAGTTCTTCCAGCGTAGGGAATATTTTGGTCTCCGGTTCGCGCCACCAGATGGCATACTCGCTCTGTACGGCCGAAAGCGGACAAACGGCATGTGCCCGACGAATCAAGGCAATCATATCCTTCTTTTCATACCGTCCACCATAGTAGCCTACCATGGGAAAAATCTCTTCTATCCATAATCTGATTTTTACGATCCACTACGGCTCAACAACCCTCGTAATATTTCCATTTCGTTATCCGTCAGGCGGAAAGGGAAGTTTTCCTTTTCAGACGCGGAAACCTCGGCTTCCTGCACTAAAAAACATTGCATCACTCTTTCCGTAGTCGTGCGATAACGGTCTGCCATGAAGCAGACCACTTCATCCTCGTATAAATTGGCGGGAATGTCCATTGCTTTATCCATCTTTCTTGTTTTCTTGATACGGCAAAATTACCCCGACACGGGCAGAAGGCCGTAACAATACCACGGAAGGTCGTACCGTTTTTACGGATTTTACCTGCTCACGTGCGGCCAATTGGCTGAGATAATGTATTTTTGTGAAGGGACATCCCGACGAAAACAAAAGAATGGTTATGAGCAAGATTTTGAAAATAAGGAACGTAGGCGACTATAGCCAGTGGGTGGGACACACGGACACGCATCCGCTGGTCAGCGTCATCGACTATGCAGAAGTGTCTCCCGTGCGCCATTGCCTGAACAACTATAGCGTGTATGGCATCTTCTTTCACGACGAGGCGAACATCGACCTGGCCTATGGTTGCGGCAAATACGACTACAAGGAAGGAACCGTCATTTGTGTGGCTCCCGGACAGATAGGAGGAAAGGAAGATAACGGCGAGGTGGTCAACCTGACGGGATGGGCCTTGCTCTTCCATCCCGATTTGTTGCAGGGCCGGCACTGGAGAAGCACATCAGGGAGTATTCATTTTTTGACTACCGCGTGAATGAAGCCCTGCACATGACCAACGAGGAGCACGACATCCTCGTGTCGCTGATGCGCCAGATAAAAGATGAGCTACAGAAAAAGCACGATGCGCTTCAGGATGCCATCCTCGTGGGCTACATCGAACTGATGCTGAACTTCTGCCAGCGTTTCTACAACCGCCAGTTCATCACCCGCAAGCTGGTCAATTCGGACATGCTCATGAAGTTCGACCAGCTCCTGCGTGATTACTACGAAGAGAAAATCCAGCTTACCTCGGGCATGCCCACAGAGACATTTCTGTGAGGCTCAAATATCGTTTCTGAAAAGTTCAAATGCACGAAGGGGCACCCAATGCCGTGGGCGGAATACCGTAGCGTTTCTTGAAGGCCGTAGAGAAGTGCGAGGGGTTCTTAAAGCCCACCTCCGCATAGACGTCGACCACCTTCCGCCGTTCTTCCTTCAGCAGGTGATAGGCCACTTCCAGGCGCTTGCGCATCAGCCATTTCTCGGGTGTCAGCTCGCTCACCTTCTTGAAGTCGCGCTTGAAGTTTCACTTCCGGATTGAAGTAAGGAGTCATCGAAGCAAACAGGCTCTCAATCTCAGCCGAAGGAGGGAGTTTCATCACGCTGGGCACGAACTTCTCCACGGGTTCTGCCTTGTCCGTGTGGCGGGCATACTTTCCGTACATCTCCCGAAGGAAGGAACGGGTAAAGCACATATAAATCCCGCAATACTGCTCCCCGCCCGAGGCTTTCTTGTGTACATGGTCACACGATGGTCGCGCGGAATGAACACACACTCTCCTTTTCCCACGTATATCTGCCGGTGCCCGTCGTCGAGCACCATCTCGCCCGACAAGACATAGTTCATGGCGTATTCTCTGGAACGGTGCACGCACGCATCAGCATCATCATAAAAAAAGCTGAAGAACACATTCTGGTAATTGAATATGACTTTCATGGGGTTATGGCGTGAGGTTGTAGGTTCTGCTGTCATCTTATTTTTTAGTTTTAGCGATACAGAGATTCTCTTTCTAGTAGAGTTCCATGCACGTAATAAATGAACTCTATCCCTAATGGGAAAAATCGAATATATCGCAAAGATACGAATAAAAAGCTAATCCCGTTGCTTTCATCCTACTATTCAACGGATTAAGAGATATGATTTTCTCAATCTATTATAGTTTCCGGCACATTTCTAAAGCCAAAAATCTATCCTCAAAAACACAAGTGCATGTGAAAACAAACGCAAAGGCGTTTAAAGAAAAACTCCTTTGCGTTTTGAGCAAAACGTCAAGGCGTTTCATCCAAAACACAAAGGAGTCTTTTCAGGGTATCAAAAGTCTACAAACCACTCGTCTCAGACGGGCAGTCTGTACACCTCATTATATATTAGTAACCCAGTTCTTTTTCAAGAGCGTTGTATTTTTCCTTGTCAAGCTTCCAGTAGATGTTCAGCAAGTACTGGCCCCACAACTGACGGTTGTCTGGTTTAGCTTCTTTTGCTTTTTCATAGAAAGGAAGTGCTTTTTCGTACAGTTCCTTAATCTTAGCTTCGTTAGCTGCATACTTCGGATCGTCCATAGAAAGCTTAGAGTTTTCTTCTACGATTTCCTGAGCCGGGAAGAATGAGCAGTCACCAATCTTAGAATAAGCTTCAGCTACGAAATCCTTACCTTCTGCAATAATCTGGTTGAATGTAGCGATCGCACCTTCGTAGTCTTTCTTTTCATACTGAAGTACACCCTTCACGTACATGAAGTACGGAGTAGAATTCTTAGCCAATACGGCATCCATCTGAGCCAGACCTTCGTCAATCTTACCTTTCTGAATGTAATAGTCCATCAGGTTACCGATGAAGTATTCCTGTGACGGGAATTTTTCTACACCTTCCTGGATAGTAGTCAACCATTTTGCCGAATCAGGAGTTTCACCTTTTCCGTAAGCTTCTGCCAAGCACATCAGTGAACGGTAACCTTCTTCTTTGTGTTCCTTACCGATAGTAGCGTATTTAATTACGGCTGCATTGTCTTTCAATGAATTAGCGGCAAGAGCAGCATAGTTGGCAATCAACGGAGTCAGCGTGTCGTTCTTCACAGCATCTTCGTCAGCGAACAACGGGTTCTGCGGAGCGTCTACATACAGACCGAAGAATTTCAATGCGTTGGCATAGTTACCTGCATTGTAAGCGTCAGAACCGGCGTTAGTCAACTGAGGACGTACAGTAGCCAGAGCCTTAGCCAGTTTCTTTCTCAGTTTCGGTTTTTTCAGTTCACCGCTCTTTACCTTAGCCTGTTCTACTTCGTCACACTTTGTGTAATATTCGAACATTTTAGCCAAGCTGTTATACAATTTAGCGGTATCAGCCTGACCACCCGGCAAATACAATTTCATGTTTTCATCGTCATAGATAGACTTCTGGAAATCACCAGCCAGCTTCCATGTTTCAGGATCATTGGCAGTAGAAGGATCTGTCAAAGCAGGTTCGATGATTTGTGCTGCCTTCACAGGATCGCTCTTGGCAGATTTAGCCTCCTTTACCACGCTTTCCTGAGCAGAAACAGCGCATGCGGTAAAGAACAAAGCAGCTGAGAATAATACTTTTTTCATAAGGTTTAAATTTAGTAATACAAATATTCAAGTTAGTTTTTGTCCGGATTATTCATTCGGTTCGTCCGTAGCGGGCTGAATGGTTTCTCCGTCGGCGGGCTGGATGTCCGTTGCCGGAGTTGCTTCGTCCTGCACTTCCTCTTCTTCGTTTTCAGAAGCTACCTTACATACGGAACCAATCTGGTCGTTGCGCTTTTCAAGGTCAATCAGGCGCACACCCTGTGTAGCACGTCCCATGATGCGCACATCGGCTACCTTCAAACGGATAGTGATACCCGACTTGTTGATAATCATCAGGTCGTTTTCATCGGTTACAGACTTGATAGCTACCAAGCTTCCGGTCTTATCCGTAATGTTCAGTGTCTTCACACCCTTTCCACCACGGTTAGTCTTACGGTAGTCTTCAATGTCCGAACGCTTACCGTAACCGTTTTCAGATACCACCATGATGGTTTCTGTTTCAGGGTCTTTGATACAAATCATTCCGATTACTTCATCCTGACCGTCCTCATCGAGTGTGATACCGCGTACACCGGTAGCCGTACGTCCCATTTCACGCACCGCGCTTTCATGGAAACGGATGGCACGACCGTTACGGTTGGCAATCACGATTTCATTGTTTCCGTTGGTCATACGTACTTCAATCACACGATCGTCTTCGCGGATGGTGATGGCGTTCACACCATTCTGACGCGGACGAGAATACTGTTCGAGCAACGTCTTCTTGATGACACCGTTCTTCGTACAGAAGAGTACATAGTGACTATTGATGAATTCCGTGTCGTTCAGATTCTTCACACGCAGGTAAGCCGTTACCACATCGTCTGCCTCAATGTTCAGCAGGTTCTGGATGGCACGTCCCTTCGAAGTCTTGTTGCCTTCCGGAATTTCATATACCTTGAGCCAGTAGCACTTACCCTTCTGCGTGAAGAACAGAAGCGTGTTGTGCATAGTAGCCGGATAGATATGTTCGATGAAGTCTTCATTACGGGTTTCACTTCCCTTCGAGCCTACGCCGCCACGGTTCTGCGCACGGAACTCAGAAAGCGGTGTACGCTTGATGTATCCCATGTGCGAAATAGTGATGACCATTTCGTCATCGGCATAGAAATCTTCCGGATTGAACTCTTCCGAAGCATATACGATTTCCGAACGACGGTTGTCGCCGTATTTTTCTTTCACTTCAAGCAACTCGTCCTTGATGACCTTCTTGCAAAGTTCCTCGTTGCTCAGAATTTCTTCGAAGTAAGCGATTTGCTTCATCAGGTCTTCGTATTCGGCATGGAGCTGATCCTGCATCAGTCCGGTGAGCTGGCGCAAGCGCATTTCTACGATAGCACGTGCCTGGATTTCGCTCAGGTTGAAGCGGGCCATCAAGTTCGTGATAGCTTCGTTTGGAGTCTTGGCGGCACGGATAATGCGGATTACCTCGTCAATGTTGTCTGAAGCGATAATCAATCCTTCCAGGATGTGCGCACGTTCCTTGGCCTTGCGCAAGTCGTAACGTGTACGACGGATTACCACCTCGTGACGGTGTTCCACGAAATATTTGATCAGTTCCTTCAGGTTGAGCAGACGCGGACGGCCATGAACCAGGGCCACGTTGTTCACGCCGAAAGAAGTCTGAAGCATGGTCATCTTGTAAAGCTTGTTGAGCACTACGCTGGCGTTGGCGTCACGCTTGATGTCGATGACGATACGCATACCTTCGCGGTCGGTTTCGTCGTTCACATTTGAAATGCCTTCGATTTTCTTGTCGTTTGACAAATCAGCAATGCTCTTGATCAACTCAGCCTTGTTCACACCGTACGGAATCTCAGTCACAACAATCTTGTCGTGTGTAGGATGCGATTCGATTTCGGCCTTGGCACGCATTACCACACGTCCGCGTCCGGTTTCGTAGGCATCGCGCACACCGCTGATACCATAAATATATCCTCCGGTCGGGAAGTCAGGCGCCTTAATGTACTGCATCAAGCCGTCTACGTCGATTTCATTGTTATCGATGTATGCCACGCAAGCGTCAATGACTTCACGCAGGTTGTGTGTAGGCATATTGGTAGCCATACCTACGGCGATACCCGAAGCACCGTTCACCAGCAGGTTCGGGATGCGGGTCGGCATAACGGTAGGTTCCTGCAACGTATCGTCAAAGTTGTTGGTAAAGTCTACGGTCTCCTTGTAAAGGTCCTGCATCATCTCCTCACCAATCTTCTTCAGACGAGCCTCCGTATATCGCATGGCGGCAGCACTATCTCCGTCGATAGAACCGAAGTTACCCTGACCGTCGACCAGCGGATAACGCATCGCCCAGTCCTGTGCCATACGCACCAAGGCACCATATACAGACGAGTCGCCGTGAGGGTGATACTTACCCAATACTTCACCTACGATTCTGGCTGCTTTTTTATACGGTTTGTCGGATGTATTTCCCAGTTCCATCATTCCGTAAAGGATACGGCGGTGAACGGGCTTGAATCCGTCTCTTACATCAGGGAGGGCGCGTGCCACGATTACTGACATGGAGTAATCAATGTACGACGACTTCATTTCCTCTTCGATGTTGATTTTTATAATTCTGTCTTGTTCTTGCATTTAATACATTATTAATTATACTTCCTTTCAAGGCTTGTGAAAAACCATGCTAAAGTACGACTTTTAGCGGATATACAAAAACTTTTCCACCAAAAAATACGTATAAGACTGCATTTGGAGATACTTACAGGAAATGTGGCACGCATTTTGTTAAATAGAAAGAAAGACTTGATGAAGAGTCTTTATAATAATGTATATTTGCAAGCCTATTTTGAATATAAACGATTGGAGAAGATATGAATTTGATGAGCAACGAATTTACACAACAAGTGTCCGATATCGTCGTTTACGGGAAAGAGGAGGCCAACCGCCTTCAGAACGACCATATCGAACCGGAACATCTGCTATTGGGCATCTTGCGCGATGGAGAGTGTAAAGCCGCCGAAATATTGAAATCGTTCTACCTGGACTTGAAAGGTATCAAGAACGAACTGGAAATACAATTACGGGAGAAATCCATACAGGAAAACTATTCACAAGACATCACATTCAGCGAGGAGGCATCCAAGATACTGACACTAAGCAAGTTGGAAGCCAAGCTGATGAATAACGAGAAAGTAGACACCCCTCATATTTTATTAGCCATTATGAGAGACAACCAGAATAACGCATATAAGATATTGGATAAGAACGACGTAACTTACGAAAAAATAATAGACCGTCTGAAGCAGGAGGAAGTTCCTTTTGACGGACTGGATTTCAATGACGACGAAGAAGAGGAAGGTATCGGACGCCGCGGAAACGCAGACAAGAGCAACGATGGCTTCGACTCTTCCGCTAACCGCCAGACCACGCAGACCGAACAGAAACAAGCAGAGGGAGGCACCCCCTACCTCGACAATTACGGCATCGACCTGACCAAGGCAGCCGAAGGTGGAAAACTCGACCCCGTGGTAGGCCGTGAGAAAGAAATTGAGCGTATCGCACAGATTCTGAGCCGCCGCAAGAAGAACAATCCGATTCTGATTGGTGAGCCGGGCGTGGGAAAATCGGCCATCGCCGAAGGTCTGGCACTCCGCATCGTGGAGAAGCGAGTTTCGCGTGCCTTGTTCGGCAAGCGCATCGTTTCGCTCGACATGACGGCGGTAGTAGCTGGAACCAAATATCGAGGACAATTTGAAGAACGCATTCGTGCCATTCTGACAGAAGTAAAGAAACATCCTGATGTCATTCTGTTCATTGATGAGATACATACCATCGTGGGAGCCGGCTCGGCAGCTGGCTCCATGGATGCGGCCAACATGTTGAAGCCGGCACTGGCACGTGGAGAAATCCAATGCATCGGAGCCACCACCCTCGATGAGTACCGCAAGAATATCGAAAAAGACGGGGCACTGGAACGCCGCTTCCAAAAGGTGCTGGTGGAACCGACCTCACCGGAAGAGACTTTGCAGATTCTCCGGAACATCAAGGATAAATACGAGGAGCATCATAACGTGACTTACACGGACGAGGCGCTGGAGGCTTGCGTACGCCTGACCGACCGTTATGTGACCGACCGCTACTTCCCCGACAAGGCCATCGATGCCATGGACGAAGCGGGTTCTCGCATCCACCTCACCCACATCTCCGTACCTCGGGAAATTGAGGAGCAGGAACGATTGATTGAGGAAGCGCAACAGCATAAGAATGAAGCTATTCGTTTGCAGAACTTCGAGTTGGCCGCCAGTTTCCGTGACCGTGAGAACCAGTACACGGAACAATTGGAACGTCTGAAAAATGAATGGAAAGAGAAGTTGAAGGACAACCGGGAAACGGTGGATGCACCGCAGATAGAAGAAGTGGTTTCCATGATTTCGGGTGTGCCCGTGCAACGCATGGCGCAAGCGGAAGGCGTACGGTTGAAGGGGATGAAACAGGCATTGCTCTCGAAGGTCATCGGACAAGACAAAGCGGTAGAGACACTGGTAAGAAGTATCCAGCGGAGCCGTGTAGGACTGAAGGACCCGAACAAGCCTATCGGTACGTTCCTTTTCTTAGGACCGACAGGTGTAGGAAAGACGCACCTGGCAAAAGAGCTGGCCAAGAACATGTTCGGCACTACCGATGCCATTATCCGTATCGACATGAGCGAATACATGGAGAAATTCACCGTGTCACGTCTGGTTGGAGCTCCTCCGGGATACGTGGGCTACGAAGAAGGCGGACAACTGACAGAGAAGGTGCGCCGTCATCCCTACTCTATCGTACTGCTGGATGAAATCGAGAAGGCTCATTCCGACGTGTTCAACATGTTGTTGCAGGTGATGGACGAGGGCCGGTTGACGGATAGCCTGGGACGGACCGTGGATTTCAAGAATACCATTATCATCATGACGTCCAACATCGGTACGCGCCAGCTGAAGGAATTCGGCAAGGGCATCGGCTTCACGGCACAGACCGGAGAAAACGAAAAAGAGCATGCCAACAGCGTGATTATCAATGCCTTAAACAAATCGTTTGCTCCTGAGTTCATCAACCGTCTGGATGAAATCGTGACCTTCGACCAGCTGGATATTGCTTCACTGGAGAAAATCATCGACATCGAGCTGGCGGGACTCTACAAGCGTATCGAAGGTTGTGGTTACCATCTCCTGCTCGACCAAGAAGCTAAGCGTTTCGTGGCAGAAAAGGGCTACGACGTACAGTTCGGTGCCCGCCCGTTGAAACGTTCTATCCAGAACCATCTGGAAGACGGACTAGCAGAGCTGATTATCAACGAAGAACCGCAGGCGGGCGATACCTTGCATGTGTACATGAACGTCCAAGGTGACGGAGTGGAAGTGAAAGTAGAAAAAGCATAACGGAATTCTGACAGAATTTCGGCATACAGACAAAATGTCAGGTACAAACGTATCTGGCATTTTTTTTGTGTAAGGACTGGAAAAAATTTTATTCGAACAATCATAAAAAACAAAGAGATATGCAAAAAGGTAATATCGGGGTTACAACAGAAAACATATTCCCCATCATAAAGAAGTTCTTGTATAGCGACCATGAAATTTTCCTCCGTGAATTGGTTTCCAATGCGGTGGATGCAACTCAGAAATTGAAGACGCTGGCCGCTACGGGCGATTTTAAAGGTGAGCTGGGCGATTTGACGGTACGTGTAAAGGTGGACAAGGAAAACGGTACCATCACCATCAGCGACCGTGGTCTAGGTATGACGGCCGAAGAAATCGACAAGTACATCAACCAGATTGCCTTCTCAGGAGCAAATGACTTCCTGGAAAAATACAAGGACGATGCCAATGCCATCATCGGTCACTTCGGTCTGGGATTCTACTCAGCCTTCATGGTAGCTAAGACAGTAGACATCGTAACTCTTTCTTATAAGGAAGGTGCCAAGGCCGTGAAATGGAGCTGTGATGGAAGTCCTGAGTTTACCCTTGAAGAAACAGAACGTAGCGACCGTGGAACCGACATCATCCTGCACGTGGATGAAGATTGCAAGGAATTCCTGGAAGAATCTCGCTTGCAAGGCTTGCTCACCAAGTATTGTCACTTCCTGGCCGTACCGGTAGCCTTTGGCAAAAAGAAAGAATGGAAAGACGGCAAGCAGGTAGAAACGGAAGAAGACAACCTGATTAACGACACTTGTCCTATCTGGACCAAGAAACCGTCGGACCTGAAGGAAGAGGATTACAAGAAATTCTACCGCGACCTGTATCCGATGGCCGACGAACCGTTGTTCTGGATTCACCTGAATGTAGACTATCCGTTCAACCTGACCGGTGTGCTCTACTTCCCGAAAATCAAGAGCAACATCGATTTGCAACGTAACAAGATTCAGTTGTATTGCAATCAGGTATACGTGACCGACTCAGTAGAAGGTATCGTACCCGACTTCCTGACCCTGCTTCACGGTGTCATCGATTCTCCGGACATTCCGTTGAACGTATCTCGTTCTTACTTGCAGAGCGATTCGAACGTGAAGAAGATTTCTACTTACATCACGAAGAAGGTATCCGACCGCTTACAATCTATCTTCAAGAACGACCGTAAGGAATTTGAAGAGAAATGGGACGACCTGAAGATTTTCATCAACTACGGAATGCTGACTCAGGAAGATTTCTATGAAAAGGCTTCCAAGTTTGCTTTGTTCAAGGATACAGACAACAAGTATTACACCTTCGAAGAATACCAGACATTGATTAAGGATAATCAGACCGACAAGAACGGTAGCCTGATTTACCTCTACGCCAACAACTTGGACGAACAGTACACTTACATCGATGCGGCCAAGAACAAAGGCTACAACGTATTGCTCATGGACGGCCAGCTGGACGTACCGATGATCAACATGCTGGAACAGAAGTTCGAAAAGAGTCACTTCACCCGTGTGGATAGCGACATCGTAGACCGCCTGATTGTGAAGGAAGACCAAAAGGGCGAAGAACTTCCTCACGACAAGCAGGAAGTGCTCAGTTCTCTGTTCAAGGGACAGATGCCGAAGGTAAAGAAAACGGAATTCCACGTAGAAGCACACGCACTGGGCGAAAACAATGCGCCGATTGTCATCACACAGGCCGAATACATGCGCCGTATGAAAGACATGGCCAGCATCCAGCCGGGTATGAGTTTCTATGGTGAAATGCCCGACATGTTCAATCTGGTATTAAACAGCGACCACCGCCTGATTAAGCAGGTATTGAGCGATGCCGAAACGGCTTGTGCGGAAAAACTCGTACCGGTAGAGTCTGAAATCGCCATGCTGACACTCCGTCGTAACGAGCTCCAGAAAGCGCAGGAAGGAAAGAAGGATGAAGAAATCCCGACTGCCGAAAAAGACGAACTGAACGATGTAGAAAAGAAGATTGAAGCGCAAAAGACTGAAAAGGAAAACATTCTGAACGGTTATGCCACCGGCAACAAAGTGGTTCACCAGCTTATCGACCTGGCCTTGTTGCAAAACAACATGCTGAAGGGTGAAGCCCTGACCAACTTTGTAAAACGAAGTGTGGAAATGATCTGATTTTCCCCTGTAAAATAAGGAAAGCCATTCTTGCAGGTATGCAGGAATGGCTTTTTTTGTGCTTTTTATGCCCGTGGATAGAAGATAATTTGTACTTTTGCCCAGAAACACGCAAGCAAACAACCATGGGAAACAAAACCGAATTGATATTAATCCGCATCAGCGGAGTGGACCGACCGGGACTGACCGCATCGGTAACTGCCATCTTGTCTAAATATCAGGTAGACATTATGGACATCGGACAAGCTGACATTCACAGCACCTTGTCACTGGGTATTCTTTTCAAATGTTCCGACCAGGATTCCGGAAATATCATGAAGGAATTGCTTTTCAAGGCTTCTGACTTGGGTATCAATATCCGCTTCTATCCTATCAGCGATGAAGAGTATGAAACGTGGGTCAACCTGCAAGGAAAGAACCGCTACATTCTGACGCTATTGGGCAGAAAACTTACGGCACAACAGATTGCCGGTGCTACCAAGCTTTTAGCAGAGCAACAACTGAACATCGACGGTATCCGGCGTCTGACCGGACGTATTCCCCTGGACGAGAAAAAGGCAAACGTGAGAGCCTGCATCGAATTTTCGGTGAGGGGTACTCCCAAAGACCGTGAAGAGCTACAAAGCCAGCTCATGCAGCTCAGTGCTTCACTGGGCATGGACTTCTCGTTCCAGCAAGACAATATGTACCGCCGTATGCGCCGTCTGATTTGCTTTGATATGGATTCCACGCTTATTGAAACAGAGGTCATCGACGAACTGGCCATACGGGCCGGTGTGGGCGACCAGGTGAAAGCCATCACAGAAAGAGCTATGCGCGGCGAAATCGACTTCTGCGAAAGTTTCAAGGAACGGGTGGCCCTGCTCAAGGGACTGGATGAGAGCGTGATGCGCGACATTGCCGAACATCTCCCGATTACCGAAGGAGTGGAACGCCTGATGTTCGTCCTCAAGCGCTACGGATACAAGATTGCTATCCTGTCGGGAGGTTTCACCTATTTCGGCAACTACCTGAAAGAGAAATTCGGCATTGACTATGTGTATGCCAACCAGCTGGAAATCGTGGACGGCAAGCTGACCGGCCGCTATTTAGGTGACATCGTAGACGGAAAACGAAAGGCTGAACTGCTTCGTCTGCTGGCACAGGTAGAAAACGTGGACATCGCACAGACGATTGCCGTGGGCGATGGAGCCAACGACCTGCCCATGCTTTCTACGGCAGGACTGGGAATCGCCTTCCATGCCAAACCGAAGGTGGTGGCCAATGCGCAACAGGCCATCAATACCATCGGACTGGATGGCGTGTTGTATTTCTTAGGATTCAAGGATTCCTATCTGGACGAACGCGGCAAATTATAATGACAAGATAACATTACTATATGAAGTTTTCGGAACTGAACTTAGAAGATAGCGTCCTCGATGCCTTGGACGCAATGAATTTCCAGGAATGTACGCCCGTACAGGAACACACCATCCCTGTCATCCTGGAAGGAAAAGACCTGATTGGCGTGGCCCAGACAGGTACGGGAAAAACGGCGGCCTACCTGCTTCCGGTGTTGAACCAGTTGAGCAAGGGAGGTTATCCGGAGGATGCCATCAATTGTATCATCATGTCGCCCACCCGTGAGCTGGCCATGCAGATTGACCAGCAGATGGAGGGTTTCTCCTATTTCATGCCGGTGTCAAGCGTGGCGGTGTACGGAGGAAACGACGGTATCCGTTTTGAGCAGGAAAAGAAAGGACTGACTTTGGGAGCGGATGTGGTAATCGCTACTCCGGGACGTCTGATCAGCCACTTAAGCTTAGGTTATGTGGACCTGTCGAAAGTATCCTTCTTCATCCTCGACGAAGCAGACCGCATGCTCGATATGGGATTCTCGGACGACATCATGCAGATTGTCAAATATCTTCCGAAAGAACGGCAGACCATTATGTTCTCCGCCACCATGCCGACCAAAATCCAGCAACTGGCCAAGACCATTCTTCACGACCCAGTGGAAGTGAAACTCGCCGTATCCAAGCCGGCGGAAAAAATCATTCAGGCCGCTTACATCTGCTACGAGGCACAGAAACTGGGCATCATCCAGTCGCTGTTCCAGTCCCAGCAACCGGAGCGTGTTATCATCTTCGCATCTTCCAAGCTGAAGGTAAAAGAGGTGACCAAGGCCCTGAAGCGCATGAAGCTGAACGTAGGCGAAATGCACTCCGACCTGGAGCAGAGCCAGCGTGAGGAAATCATGCACGAGTTCCGCAACCGCCGCATCGACATCCTGGTAGCTACCGACATCGTGGCCCGTGGTATCGACATCGACGACATCCGCTTGGTCATCAACTACGACGTGCCGCATGACAGCGAGGACTACGTACACCGCATCGGACGTACAGCCCGTGCCAATAACGACGGATGTGCCATCACTTTTGTAAGTGAAACCGAGCAGACTCGTTTCAAGCAAATCGAAACATTCTTAGGAAAAGATATTTACAAACTCCCCGTGCCTGAAGAACTGGGCGAAGGTCCGGTATATGCTCCCCGCACCTCCAGAAAAGAAGGAGGCAAACAGGTGAAGAATTTCTCCCGCAACAAAAAAGGCGGATGGAAAAAGAAAGGGGGAAACCATGCGAAAAAACAGGGAGAAAGAACGGTCAAGAACTGATTACCACATTTCTCTGACAGCATAAAAGAAGCCCGTACAAGTTCTTGCATTTTCATCGAACTTGTACGGGCTTTTCTTATAAGAGGATTCTGCAACCGCCCTGGAAAAACCCACTCTTCTATGCCGTGTTATTAGCGGAATTTCTTAATGTGAATCCCCAAAACGCTTTTTCAGAAAGTCTGCCAGGTTATGGGTTCCAACCTGCTCCGTTGAAATACTCCCGTCTTTCTCTACCACCACATAATGAGGGATACCGTTAAACTGGAAGAGCTCTCGCATATACTTGTATTCCGTATCCGTGAGACGGAAACAAGCTTCACCTTTCAAATGCTTTTCTACATATTCCGCATAAGCTTTCTCAGGAGATTCTGCTTCGCTCGTGATGTAAACAAACTGAAATCCGGGATGATTGCGATATTGCTCGCGCAACTTTGCCGTGGCTTGTATACCCTGCCGACAAGGAGCACAAGTAGTAGCCCAGAAATCCACGAACAGCACCTTGCCCGCATAGGGTGCAATGATACGGCGGAAAATGTCGGTAGCTTTTCCTTCAGGCAGCCGATACGAAGTTTGCTTCGTTACAGGATATAACGTTTTCTGCATCTCACGGACCGTAGCTCGCAGATAAGGATGACTTACGGTCTTTTCCAGTTGACTGACAAATATTTCAGCATCCTGGGGCCGCTTCAGCACTTCAGACAAGACATAGCGCAAGTTATGCACACGGGCTATCTGCCAAAACAAAGACGAAGAGGCACCACACAGACTGTTGACGATACTATCTTTTACCTCACTCATTTTGAGTTGCAAGTGTAACTTCTTTTCATCTTCAGACAACGCCTTGAAATCTTCATCGCTCTGTAATTTTATCTGAATGTTGTAAGCAGGTGCGAGCGGGTCCATGAATTCAAACCGATTGATGAAAGAGCCCACATTGGCATTAGCCAGTGCAGACTGCTCATTCAAGGGCATTTCCTTCAGGAACTTATAATAGGAGACATCAGGCTGCACTTTCAGAACCTGATTGGTGGTATCTTTCTGTGCATAGTAATTGCGGGCTAACTGGAACTCCAGATACGTATATCCCGCCTGTAAATTCACCTGGTTATGTATCAACGAAACTGCTTTCTGTGAGGGAGCATAGAGACAACTGAGCGAGTCGGCCTGCTCCTGCCATTGAGTGACAACAGGCGTCAGGTGCTCTTGAAATTGGGCCGGCGTCAGTGTTTTCTGCGCCTGAGCCAGTTTGTCATAGGAATAATTGAAGTGCCCGCTCAGCATCATGTCAAGGTATGACAAACCCGCATTCTTCCCCATGTAGGCAGTGTGAACAAGCGGGTAGTTATGGTCACGCGCCCGACTGCGGGCCATAAGGTCCTCCCAATCAATATAAAGAGTGATTGTATCTCCCGGTTCGGCGTAGAAAGGAATCCGGGCATTGTTTATTATCAGACCCTGACAGACTGGATGCGACAGAACAAACTTGCACTGAAAACTACCGTCGGAGTTAATGGGAACTACCGTGGGATAATCTTTACCAATGATTTCATTAGCCAAGTAGAGGATGCCACTATCAAAACCCAGTCGCGTGTCATAACCGTCCAGATAACCTTGCAAACAAACGCTGTCATTACGAAAGAAATCCGTACCATAGCCATTATCGGCTTCCACAGCGGGTATTTCCGGACGAGTACGGACATAACGCTGCGCCTCCCCATGGTCGAGAGCGATAAGGCAGGAGCCATCTTTACGAGGCGTCAACTGCAACGTGACAGCGGAGCCATCGCTACGGTCCAGCGCATTCAGCATCAACCGCTTTCCTTTCTTTCGACATTCAGTCAAGTCGTACAAACGGTTATCCAGAATAACGATAGAATCATGAATACCATACACCCAGTGGCCTTGTGTATTGTCGGCAAACCAATTTCCTTCTACCGCTTTCAGGAGAGACTGGTCTTTCTTCTTGGCCGGAACTAACGAAATGTCATAGGTGTTGCTTTCGTTACTATCAGGAGCAATGAGGTGAATGGTCTGCACTTCTTCAGGAAGTGGTTCGAACAACAGAACAAAATCAGTTGACCCTGAATCAGGCATGAAAATTCTCTTCTTCAGTTCAATACCCTCAGCACCTATCTGTGAGTAACGCTTGCCCGTGGCAGCGTCTTCCAGATAACTGTCACCGTCTTCCATAATCCACCAGTGCGGACGAAAGATGGCATGAATATAAACCTTAGTACACTTGGATGTACGTTCAATACGGGTAATATTACGGATACTCCCATTACGGGCCTTGAATGCAGGACTATCAATTGTTTGTGCTGTCAGCAATCCCGACAAGAAGAACAAGAAACAAAATAACAATGTTTTCATATAGTATATTATATTAACAGATGTTGCGGTCCGTTTCAATTAGCTACTGCAAATAACTAAAACATTTAGTTTGAAAACTAATTTTTATAGTTAAAAACAACTAAAGAGTATAGTTTTAAAATAACTTTTCTGTCAAAGAAAAGGAAGTCTGGCAATCAGGAACGAGAAAAGAGTAAGAGTTTTCTACGTCTCCCGAACGTAAAACCTATGTTTTCCATTTCAGAGATGTAGGGTTCTCAGATAGAAAACATAGAGTTCCGCCACGAAAAACATAGAAGTTTCCAAAAGGTTTTCCAGTCAATCTTCTGACGCTTGAAAGTATTATGCCCTTTTAGTTGAGACAAGCGATATTTACGACACTCTGGGAGTAATACAAAGGTTGATAAATGATTCATTTTTCAGACGCATACATCTTCCGATACTGCATAGGAGTTACCCCATGATGCTGCCGGAAAAGCTTGTTCAAATAGCAGGAGTCTATGTACCCCATCCGGCTGGCTATCTCCTTGACGCTCATACGGCTGCCTGTCAACAGTTCCTCTACCCGCTTCAAACGGCTCTTGGATACATAGAGCCTGAAATCTTCCCCAAAATTACGTTTGAAAAAACATCCTATGTAGGTAGGTGACAAACGGAATTTCGCAGCCAGCACGCTCAAGCACAATTGTTCCGGCTGGTCAATATGCTGTTCTATATAAAGCAGCAGATGCTGTGCCTTATCTTCTTCCGGCGCAATCCCAGTGTCGGGCAAATGAAAAAGAATCTCTACCTGCTGATACAGATTTTCCTTCTACATAGTCGTATTCTTCATGATTATAGCACAAAAGTACAATTTTTCTCCTTCAGACCTTTCTAATTTTGCAACGCTTTTTGAAAATTATCATTCGAAGAATATATGGAAAAATTTTGCTGGAAAGGACATGCTTCCATGCTGGGAGCAAACACAATGTGGGGACTGATGTCTCCTCTTTCTAAATTACTTATGGCTAGTGGGGCTGTCACTTCGCTGGTGGTTACGGACCTCCGCATTGGAGGAGCCATGGTGTTGTTCTGGATAGCTTCTTTCTTTCAGAAGCCGGAGCACGTCAACTATAAAGACCTGATTACGCTGTTCTTTGCCTCTCTCTTTGCCATCGTGTTCAATCAGGGATGCTTCATCTTCGGCGTGAGCCTGAGTTCACCGGCCGATGCTTCCATCATCACCACGAGCATGCCGCTGCGAGCCATGTTGCTGGCGGCTTTCATCCTGAAAGAACCGATTACCGGCAAGAAAGTGCTGGGCATTGCCTGTGGGGCGGGCGGTGCCTTGTTACTCATCCTTGGAAGCAGCCAGAACCAGCCGGCCGCTTCGTCTGCCAGCGATTTGATGAACGCAGACTGGAGCGGACTGAAGGCGGTGGAAATTGGCAGTCTGACCTTTATCGTGGTAGGTGCTACCTTCGTCAGTTACATGCTGATTGTAGTGGGACAAAAGAACCTCCGCCCCACGGTAGCCGGTATGTACAATTATATCCAGCCGCTTGTGGCTTGTATCGTAGCCGTATGCTGGGGAATGGATTCCTTCAACACGACCAAAATCATTGCCGTGGTACTTATTTTCGGTGGAGTATATCTGGTGACTTCCAGCCGTAGCCGGAAAGAAATGGAGGCTTACAAACAAACGGAACGAGAATAAAACCTTTCACTACTTTTAAAGAAGTTTGGATGCGGTTCGGGAAAGCCCGGCTGAAAAACTATGTTTTTCGCTTGGCTCTCCTCTCACCTTTCACTACCTTTGCCGCTGACTTAAAACGAAGGAAAGATGATGGAATTTCTTTACATACACTGGAACCCAGACCCGGCATTGTTCCACCTCGGCGGTTTTACTCTCCGATGGTACAGCATGCTGTGGATGATTGCCATTCTAACTGGCAGTCAGGTAGTCTACCATTTGTACAAGCAAAAGGGACTTCCGCTGGATACTTTCCAGACGCTGTTTACCTATAGTTTTATCGGTATCTTTGCCGGGGCACGCTTGGGACACTGCCTGTTCTATGACCCGCAATACTTCCTGAGTCACCCGCTGGAAATCATATTACCGGTACACTTCCTGCCACAGGGCGGATGGGTGTTTACCGGATATGCCGGCCTGGCCAGCCACGGAGGTACGCTGGGACTGATTCTGGCACTGGTACTTTTCTGCCGGAAAACGAAGATTCATTTTCTCGATATTCTGGATATGATGGGAGTGGCTGCTCCCGTAGCTGCCGGATTTATCCGACTGGCCAACTTGATGAACTCGGAAATCATCGGTATGCCGTCGGACGTGCCCTGGGCGTTTATCTTCGAGCGGGTGGACATGCAGCCTCGTCATCCGGCACAGCTCTACGAGGCACTGGCTTACTTCCTGTTCTTCCTGATAATGACAGTCATCTTCCGAAAGAAGAAAGAAAACGTACGGAAAGGATTCTATTTCGGTTTGTGTATCACCCTGATTTTCACCTTCCGCTTCTTCGTGGAGTTCTTGAAAGAAAGACAGGTAGACTTTGAGAATGCGCTCCCGATAGACATGGGGCAGATTCTGAGCATTCCTTTTATCGTAGTAGGATTGTATTTCGTACTCCGTAAAAATCATTCCACCCATGTGTGATACAGTGACCTCACATACCTGCCTGCTCTGCATGGGTTCCAACCTGGATGCCCTTCTGCACCTGAAGAATGCGGAAGAGGCCCTGCAACGTCTCTTTCCGGATATTGAATGGGGAGGAATTGTAGAAACCGTACCGGAGAAAATGGAAAACCCGCAACCGTTTCTGAACCGTGCCGCACGCTTCCGTACCTCACTACCCATGACGGAGGTGCGAAGCATCCTGAAGCAAATTGAACAGACAAACGGACGAACTCCGGAAAGCAAGAAGGAAGGACGCATCCCGCTTGACATCGACTTGCTTTCCTACGACCAGCAAGTACTCAAACCGGAGGACTGGCAGAAAGAATATGTGCGTCTGGCTTTTCGTCACGCCAGTTTCACATAACCCAGACGGGTATAACGCACTCCATGCGACTCATATTGTGACATGACTTTGGCCGAAAGCAGATGCAGGAACTCCTGCGGCTGTATCTGACGACTGCGGCAACTCAAGGCATTCGGTGTCAGACTACGGGCGCGGGCTTTGACCAAGAAGGTAAAACGATTACCGTCACGGTCGGCCACCAGGACATTCTGGTCGACAAAAAAATCAGGTTTGTACGTATCTACCTGAAGCCGTACGTTCAGCACCGTGACCTGCAAGTCCTTCAACGTCTCTCCCACCGCTCCCACAAAATGGCTCACCGAGGCAATGCGCGGCTTGCGTACGGTCAGTTCAAAATGTACTACGGCAAAACGTTTGGCCAGCTCCACCACCCGTTCGTACCGAGGGCTGGTAGGTTCAAACTTATTGGCCAGCCAGAGCATGTAAGAAGGATCCACATAATAGATTTCAGCCAGATGCTTTCCTTTGTATTTTCCGAAAGGCATCAAATCGTCCAATGCCCCGTAATAAGATTCAAACTGTGCGTTATCGGCGGTCTCCAACCGTACGTTGCAGTTCTGCAGCATGGAAAAAGCACGAGCAGAAGCCGCATCCAGCGTCACTCCTAATGTACGGACAAACAGATAAGAATGGGGAGAAGGAAACTCACGCCACAAGGCATAATACGGACGATACTCTGTGGCCATACTGATAAGATAGACACCCTTGTTGCGCGTACGTCCACGATTAAACAACTCCAATTCTTTTTGTACTTGTGCGGTGATTTCCATACCTGCCTCCTGCTTTGAAAAGCAAGATAAACAAAAAGTATTAAAAATGCAAGTTTATACATACAAAATGGGAGGAAAAGACCTGAAACAGGCTTCTCCTCCCGCTTATAAATATGGAATTCTAACAATTAAACGTTATAATATAGCCTTCACGGTTTCCAGCATACCTTTTTCCTGAATGCTGTCCAGATTCTTCTTCACGGCTTCTGCCAATCCCGGAATCAGGTTCAAATCCTCGCCCCAGATAAAGGTTGCGCCCAATACGCCTTCGGTTACCTTAGCTGTGTCGCCCGTTGCCCACAATTGTTTCAGCAAGTCCATGATTTCCTGTGCATCATTAGGCACAATTTCTGCGCCATCGGCACGCACACCGCCTTTGTAATAAGTAATGATAGCAGCCAGTCCCAATACCAGTCCTTCAGGCAGCTTGCCCTTGCGTTCCAGGTCAGTTTTCAAACCCGGCAGGTCACGTGTCTGGTATTTCGGGAAGGAATTCAGCATGATGGAAGTCACCTGGTGGTCTACAAACGGATTGTTGAAGCGTTCCAGCACGTCATGTGCAAATTTCTCCAGTTCTGCTTTCGGCAAGTTCAGGGTTTCCATCAGTTCCTCGAACATCACCTTATGGATAAACTTGCCCACTACCGGATGCTGGCAGGCATCGCGCACGATGTTGATACCCGACAGGTAAGCTACCGGAGAAAGTACGGTGTGCGGTCCGTTCAGCAAAGTCACTTTCCGTTCGTGATACGGTGCTTCCGACGGCACAAAGAGCACATTCAGTCCGGCTTTGTCGGCAGGGAACTCGGCAGCCACCTCCTGCGGTGCTTCAATTACCCACAAATGGAAAATTTCAGCCTGTACCACCATGTTGTCATCGTATTGCAACTTTTCCTTGATAGCCGCAATATCCTTGCGCGGGAATCCCGGCACAATACGGTCTACCAGCGTAGCATATACGCCACAAGCCTTCTCAAACCACTGTTTGAAATCATCTCCCAGATTCCAGAGTTCAATATACTGATAGATGGTTTCTTTCAACTTATGTCCGTTCAGGAAAATCAGCTCACACGGGAAAATAATCAATCCCTTTGACATATCTCCCTGGAAGGTTTTATAGCGATGATACAAAAGCTGTGTCAGTTTTCCCGGATAAGAAGAGGCCGGCGCATCATCCAGTTTGCAGGAAGGGTCAAAAGCAATGCCTGCTTCGGTTGTATTGGAAATCACGAAACGCATTTCCGGCTGTTCGGCCAGCTTCATGAACTCTTCGAACTGGCTGTAAGGATTCAGTGCACGACTGATTACATCAATCATGGTCAGACTGTTCACCGTTTCCCCTTTATCCAAACCCTGCAGATTGACGTGATACAGACAATCCTGCGCATTCAGCATGTCAATCATTCCTTTCTCGATGGGTTGAACCACCACTACACTGCTGTTGAAATCAGCCTTTTCGTTCATGTTGTAGATAATCCAGTCTACAAACGCACGAAGGAAATTACCTTCGCCAAACTGAATAATTCTTTCCGGACGGACCGTTTTCTTTGCGGTCTCTTTGTTTAATGCTTTCATATTATATTTTTAATAACAAAATTATTGTCATTTCGGCCTTTTGGTCTCATTTAACCCTTCAAAAATCAGAAGAATCAAATTTAACCCATTGTTTTTCATACACTTGCCTATCTATTCATGAATTTAATTTTCACAAATGAGTGTTGCAAAGGTAATAAATATTTTGTTATTCCAAATAAAATTTCTACTTTCGTGTTCGATAACGGATAGGTATTCGACATTTTATGTTGCCCAACATAAATAAATTGTAAGTTACTTATTCAAAAACATATAATTTGCGAACAACAACGAAACTTAAAAATACATTTTATCATGAAGAAATTTATGGATGAAAACTTCCTGTTGCAAACAGAAACGGCACAGGAGCTATATCACAACCATGCGGCTAAAATGCCGATTATCGACTATCACTGTCACCTGATTCCGAAAATGGTAGCCGACGATTATCAATTCAAATCCATTACTGAAATCTGGCTGGGAGGTGACCATTATAAATGGCGTGCCATGCGAAGCAACGGAGTAGAAGAACGTTACTGCACCGGAAAAGATACTACCGACTGGGAAAAATTCGAAAAATGGGCTGAAACTGTTCCTTATACATTCCGTAACCCATTGTATCACTGGACACACTTGGAACTGAAAACCGCTTTTGGCATCGACAAGATTCTGAATCCGTCTACCGCCCGCGAAATATTCGACGAATGTAATGCCAAACTGGCTACTCCGGAATATTCAGCCCGTAACCTGATGCGCCACTACCATGTGGAAACCGTCTGCACGACGGACGATCCGGTAGATTCACTGGAATATCACATCGCTACCCGTGAAAGCGGTTTTGAAATCAAGATGCTGCCTACCTGGCGTCCGGACAAGGCAATGGCCGTAGAAGTACCGGCTGACTTCCGTGCCTACGTAGAAAAACTGGCAGAAGTAAGCGGTGTCAGCATCTCCAACTTTGACGACATGATTGAAGCGCTGCGCAAACGTCATGCTTTCTTTGCTGAACAAGGCTGTAAATTGTCCGACCATGGTATCGAAGAGTTTTATGCAGAAGATTATACCGACGCAGAAATCCGCACCATCTTCAACAAAGTATATGGCGGTACAGAATTGACACACGAAGAAATCCTGAAGTTCAAATCAGCTATGCTGGTAGTATTCGGCGAAATGGACTGGGAAACAGGCTGGACACAACAATTCCACTATGGTGCCATCCGCAACAACAATACCAAAATGTTCAAGCTGCTGGGACCTGACACCGGTTTTGACTCTATTGGTGAATTCACCACAGCCAAATCTATGGCCAAATATCTAGATCGCCTGAACTCAGAAGGAAAACTTACAAAAACCATTCTCTACAACCTGAATCCTTGCGCCAACGAAGTAATCGCTACCATGCTGGGTAACTTCCAGGACGGTTCTGTTCCGGGAAAAATCCAGTTCGGTTCAGGCTGGTGGTTCCTCGACCAGAAGGACGGTATGGAAAAACAGATGAACGCACTTTCTCTGCTGGGATTGCTGAGCCGTTTTGTAGGTATGCTTACCGACTCACGTTCCTTCCTTTCTTATCCGCGTCATGAATACTTCCGCCGTACACTCTGTAACCTGCTGGGAAGAGATGTAGAAAACGGAGAAATTCCTGAATGCGAAATGGCACGCGTACAACAGATGGTGGAAGACATCTGCTACAACAACGCCAAGAATTTCTTCCAGTTCTAAGCACTTACGACATATCTAAAAAACAGATACAAACCGTTTGCAAGGCTGTTCCTTTTCGGAATGGCCTTGTTTTATTTTTACCTTACTTTTTCGTTTGTCTCTCCTCTCACCTTTCACTATCTTTTCATAAGACAGGATACGGTTCGGGATAGCCAAACCTGAAAAACTTTGTTTTTCGTTTGTCTCTCCTCTCACCTTTCACTATCTTTGCGTTCCTTTAGCAAAAAAAGAGAGAGAAGATGACTGTAAAATTTATGAGTCTGGCCAGCGGCAGCAGCGGAAACTGTTACTACCTGGCTACTGACAGCACCGCTATATTGGTTGATGCCGGTATCGGTATCCGCACCATCAAGAAAGTATTTAAGGAACGTATGCTCAACCTTGAAGAGATACAGGCTGTACTGGTCACTCATGACCATGCCGACCACATCAAGGCTGTAGGACATTTGGGCGAGAAGCATGGGATTCCGGTGTATACCACTCCCGAAATACATGAAGGTATGAAACACAGCTACTGCATGACAGAGCGGTTAAAACCTGAACGTACCCGTTTTATCCAAAAAGAAGAAACATTCAATGTAGGCGATTTCACTATTACCTGCTTCGAAGTGCCTCACGACGGAACCGACAACGTGGGCTATTGTATCACCACAGGCGATAAGACATTCTCCTTCCTGACGGACATCGGGCATATCACTCCCACAGCCGCACGCTTCATACAGCAAGCTGATTACCTGATACTGGAAGCCAACTACGACGACAGCATGCTCCAGATGGGACCTTATCCACAGCATCTGAAAGAACGTATTGCCGGCCCGAACGGACACATGAGCAACCATGAAATGGCTGACTACCTGAGCCATCATTTTCCCCAGCATTTGAAACACTTATGGCTCTGCCACCTAAGCAAGGACAACAACCATCCGGAGCTGGCTTTCAAGACAGTGGAACTGGCATTCCGGCAGGAAAACATCATTGTAGGAAAAGACGTGGAAGTAACTCCATTGAGACGAACTACTCCTTCTGAAATGTATATTCTAGAATAAAAAAAGAAAACAACAAAAGCCATCGGGGCGTTTCCTCTGAAATGAAGAAACGCCCCGATGGCTTTTTATATTGCCAATTGCGAATCAGCGCAATCTTTCGTACGCCTTTACCAGCATTTCATCCTTGCCGATAGCACGGATAGCCAGCCAGTTCAAGATGATGCTGACCAATGGAAGACAAACTGTCCATGAAGGCATGAAGCTGTAATCATCGAATGCCTTGTCCGGATTTATGACAAAATAAGCCAGTACCAGATAGTAACCAATCAGTACAATCGTATTGAAGATGGTCAGACGAATCTGTAACATACGTTTCCGGTAAAGGGAAATAGTCACCAAGGCCATTACAGCCACTACTACCAGAATCGCAAACAAAGCCCACGGTGTGTAGTTCACCGCTCCGTCCGGAAGCTGGTATGAAAGGTTTGTCATCTCACAAATATTTTTATCGGTATAGAAACTGCCCACGGGGACAGACATCATTACAACCATCAAGATAGCTACTACGAGCAAATAAACGGTCTGTATTCTCTGTATCATAATCAATCGTATTAAGGTTTCCAAAACAAATGTCATTCTGAGAGAGACGGTTCTTGCCGTCTACACTCAGAATGACAAGCCCAAATGCGCATGCGCATTCACTAAAATCTTTACCTATAGGAGGATTACTGCAATTTTTCCTTTTCCTTTGCCGGGTTTCTGTAATAAACCTTTCCTTCTATGTACTCCTGAGCCGCAATCAACGTCGGTTTCGGGAGTTTTTCATAATAACGAGAGATTTCAATCTGTTCTCTGTTTTCAAACACCTCTTCAAGGTTATCGTTATAAGAAGCAAACTCCTGTAGTTTCTTGGAAAGGTCATTCTTCATTTCGGCAGCAATCTGGTTGGCACGCTTGCCGATGATAGATACTGTTTCATAAATATTGCCTGTGTCCTCACAGAGTTCCATCAAATTACGTGTAACCGTATTTGTAGGAGCGTTTGTTTTTTTGTAATCCATAACTTATTTATAATTATAAACGTTTATATTATTCTTCGTCTGTAGAAATGTACTTGCTCACATCGGCGTAAATGACTTCCACTTCTTTCATGTATTTGCTTTCCGGGAATTCATTCTTGAAAGCATAATATTCATCCACCGTTTCACGCATACGGTCTTCTCTCTTGTCGAGCACACTTTCTTTTGCCATGTGATACTTGGCACGGAGAATCAGAATAGAAAGTTCCTCACGCAATTTGGTGTAAGGATATTCTTTCAACACATTCTGTGCTGTGACAATGGCTGCCAGATAATTGTTACCCGTGCTGCTATAAGAAGCATTTCCGGAATAAGACCCCAGGTCATAATAAAGTTTGGAAGAAAGGTATTCCTTTTCTACCAGCTTGTCCTGCAATTCAAAAATCATGTTCTGGGCAATATCCTTTCGCTGACTTGTCGGGAAATATTCCATAAACATCTGCAATTCCTGAATAGCCTTGTATGTGCTACTCTGGTCCAGACGTGGTTCCGGAGTATCAAGATACAAAGCCTTTCCGCTATGAAAACGCGCCAGTTCCGTATAAGTACCGCGCGGATAAGTCGTATAATAGGTATTGAAATAATGTGAAGCAGTCACAAAATCACCCTGGTTGTAATAAGTCATTCCCAGCATATACAAAGCCTCTTCTCCGTTGGCTGTACCCTTCAGGATAGGAATCAGCTCCTCCAGAATGGTTGCCGCACGTGAATTCTGTCCTTTGGCAAAATAGCTTTTCGCCGCTTCGTATTTGTATTCATAGTCAGTGCTTTTCAGCACTTTATTGTACTCTCCGCATGAAGATAAAACTCCAGCAGAAAGGAGGACCATTGCGATGTATTTTTTCATATATAATTGATATAGTTGCGCAAAATTACTCTTTTCCAGCGAATAATGCAACTCCAGGCCATTTTTTAATGTAATTTTTCAGGATGTGCAAAGTATGGTATAAAATATATATGTAATTTTACAACCGTTTTCATTCACCAATATTCAGATGCAATGAATTTTGAACTGATATCCGACTATCAGCCTACCGGCGACCAGCCGGAGGCCATCACCCAACTGACTGAAGGTATCCGGCAGCATGTGCCTGCACAGACGCTGCTGGGAGTAACCGGCTCTGGAAAGACTTTTACCATTGCCAATGTCATCAAGAACATCAACAAACCGACACTGATTCTGAGTCACAACAAGACACTGGCTGCCCAGCTTTACGGGGAGTTCAAGAACTTTTTCCCTCACAACGCGGTGGAATATTACGTGTCTTACTACGACTATTATCAGCCGGAAGCATACATTCCGTCGACCGATACTTATATTGAAAAAGACCTGGCCATCAACGAGGAAATCGACAAGCTTCGTCTGGCTGCGACCTCCTCCCTCCTTTCCGGACGGAAGGACGTCATTGTAGTGTCGTCCGTATCGTGTATCTACGGTATGGGAAATCCGGCAGATTTCTATAACAACGTGATTGAAATCAAAAAAGGAAAGTTACTGGACCGCAACGTGTTCCTCCGCCGGCTGGTGGACAGTCTGTACGTACGGAACGACATCGAGCTGAACCGTGGCAACTTCCGTGTAAAAGGTGATACGGTGGACATTTTCCTGGCTTATACCGACAGTGTACTGCGGGTAATGTTCTGGGACGACGAGATTGACGGTATTGAAGAGATAGACCCGGTTTCAGGACACCGTATCAGTACGTTCGAAGAATACAAGATTTATCCGGCCAACCTGTTCATGACCACCAAGGAAAGTACGCTCCGCGCCATTCATCAGATTGAAGACGATCTGACCAAGCAGGTAGCCTACTTTGAAGAAATCGGTAAGCCCTACGAAGCAAAGCGTCTGTACGAGCGTGTGACCTACGATATGGAAATGCTGCGCGAACTGGGACATTGTTCGGGGATTGAAAACTATTCACGTTACTTCGACGGACGCGAACCGGGCACCCGTCCCTACTGCCTGCTTGATTTCTTTCCCGAAGATTTTCTGATTGTCATCGACGAAAGCCATGTCAGCGTGCCGCAAATCAGGGCCATGTACGGCGGCGACCGTGCCCGCAAGACAAACCTGGTGGAATACGGATTCCGTCTGCCGGCCGCCATGGACAATCGTCCGCTTACATTCGAAGAGTTCCAGCAGATGGCCAAGCAGGTGATTTACGTGAGTGCCACTCCGGCAGAATACGAACTGCAACAGAGTGAAGGTATCGTAGTGGAACAGGTGATTCGTCCTACGGGACTGCTGGACCCGGTGATTGACGTGCGTCCCAGCCTGAACCAGATAGACGACCTGATGGAAGAGATTCAGCAACGCATCGAAAGGGAGGAGCGTGTGCTTGTCACTACCCTGACCAAACGCATGGCAGAAGAACTGACGGAATACCTGCTCAACAACGGTATCCGCTGCGCTTATATCCATAGTGACGTGGAGACACTGGAACGTATCAAAATCATGGACGAACTGCGAGAGGGTATCTACGACGTGCTGGTGGGTGTCAACCTGCTGCGTGAGGGACTGGACTTGCCAGAGGTGTCGCTCGTAGCGATTCTGGATGCAGACAAGGAAGGTTTCCTGCGTTCGCACCGCTCGCTCACCCAGACGGCCGGACGTGCTGCCCGCAACGTGAACGGAAAGGTCATCATGTATGCCGACCGCATTACGGACAGTATGCGACAGACCATCGACGAAACCAACCGCCGACGGGAGAAACAGCTGGCTTACAACGAAGCACACGGCATCACGCCGAAACAGATTACCCGTTCACGCACCAATGCCCTGCTCGACATCGAAAAACAGTCGTCTCAGGAAAACAGCAGCAAGCCCAAAGAACCACGGGCTTATACCGAGACTGAAGCCCAGCTTCATGCAGCCGCAGACCCTGTGGTACAGTATATGACAAAGGGCCAGTTGCAAAAGAGCATCGAACAGACCCGCAAGCTGATGCAGGAAGCCGCCAAGAAGCTGGACTTTATCGAAGCGGCACAATACCGCGACGAGTTGCTTAAACTTGAGGAGCTTCTGAAAGAAAAGTCCTGATATTGGCCAGGGCTTTCTGCGACAAACGCTCTACGCTTTGAATGGATTTTCCGGATATATAAGGTGTATACAGCACATTCGGAATATCCTTCAGAGCATCACGAGCCACGCCCATTCCGGTCGCATCACACAAGTAATAGCTGTGTTTGCATGTTCCCAGCCATTTCTTCAGGGCATCTACTTCAAAAGTAGGTCCTACAGATGTATTTACCAGTATCTTACGGTCGCCCATCAATGCGAACTCTGGCTCACCCAGCAGGTAATTGTTGCGCGGCAAGCATCCAGCACACGCCGACGGATAGGCGTACGGAAAGATACCAGCAGGCAGTCGGCATTGCCAATACGGCGGATAACTTCCTCTTCTTCAGTGGGAAAATCATGATATACAACCACTTCTTCCCCTATTGTTTTCAATTGTTCGAGCGCCGCTTCATTCAGCAACGTCTCGTCTACGGCTACTATTTTCTTGAAATTCATATCTTCTTTATGTAAATTATTCATTCGAAAGTACATAAAACCCGATAATACAGCAAGCAAAATCTACAGAGTTTTATGAAAAAAAGATAGCAAACCAATTGGCTTTCAAACGTACTTGTATTTGCCATAAAACGTAAGTATATTTCATTTCAAACACAAGTGCATTTAAAACAAAACACAAGTACATTTCAGGGCAAATATCTAAGCGTTTTGATTAAAACGTACTTGCCTTTTTTACGCCGTCATAGGAGACTAAATAAGCATCTAATATACAGCAATTTACACAAGTCTATCCCAATTACCAACAAACAAAGAGCCCCGAAAGACTCAATACAAGTCTTCGGGGCTCTTCTATTTATCAATCTCTCTTTATTATTTTGCTTCGTTCAAGTCGATGCCTTTGTTGCGCAGTGTCATGGCCATCAGACGAACATAGCTAGAATACTGCTTGTCGTCCAGCGTCTGCTTCATCAATTTCAAGTTACCGTAAACAGCTTTACGAACTTTTTCTTTGTTTTCTGTCTTTGAAGAATTTGCACGAGTCATTTCCTGTTCAAAGTAGTCGCAGATGTCAGCAACCTTTTCGTGCTGGTTAGATGAAAGATTCAAATATTTAGTCAGCTTTGACTTGTTGATTGAACCATTCCATTTCTGTGCATTGTTGTCCTGTACACCTTCTGCAAACATAGAAACTGAAAATACCAATGCGGCTGCTAATGTTAATCCTAATCTTTTCATACCTTTAAAATCTTTTACCTAAAAACTTTGTTACCTAAATAATTTAAAATCTAGCTTAGCTCGAGCTTTTTTCCTTTTACCGATACAAAGATAAGAATATGTTGGATAACATAAAAACAAACTACAAAGAAAATCGCTCACCCCTATCATTTATTGACGTATATCAAGAAAGGCATAGCAAAATGAACAATTTCTTAACTATTTTGTAATATAAAGCTTCATTTCACACCTAATTAATTACCCTTTGAACCATATCTACACAAAAAAAGGCTTTCAGGAAATTTCCTGAAAGCCCTTTGCTTCATTATGTCATAAATTCTGCGGATTATCCACCGAAGTTATCATACATGATAGAAGACTCTTCTACGCCGAGGCTATCCAGCATAGCGACAACTGCCTTCGACATCGGACCAGGACCACACATGTAGTATTCGATGTCTTCCGGAGCTTCGTGGTCTTTCAAGTAAGTATTCAACATTACCTGATGAACGAATCCTGCTGTATACTTCACGCCAGCTGCATCGGCTGCAGGGTCCGGACGGTCCAAAGCCAGATGGAAGTGGAAGTTCGGGAAGTCTTTTTCCAGTTTCAAGAAGTCGTCCAGATAGAACACTTCGTTCAATGCACGCGCACCGTAGAAGTAATGCAACTCACGGTCAGTAGTATGCAATGTACGAGTCATGTGCATAATCTGTGCACGAAGCGGAGCCATACCGGCACCACCACCTACCCAAATCATTTCCTTCTTAGAATCGAAAATCGGGTGGAAGTCTCCGTAAGGACCACTCATCAATACCTTGTCACCCGGTTTCAGGGTAAAGATATAAGAAGAAGCGATACCCGGATTTACATCCATGAATCCGCTGCGGTCTGGCTTGAACGGAGGAGTTGCGATACGAACTGTCAACATGAATACGTCACCTTCTGCAGGGTAGTTAGCCATAGAGTAAGCACGGATAGTTTCTTCTTCGTTCTTACATTTCAAGCCGAACAAACCGAATTTTTCCCATGCAGGCAAGTATTCAGCACCGATAAGATCTTTGTCGATATCCTTGTTGTAATCCATTTCGAATTTAGGAATCTTAATCTGTGCGTATGAACCCGGAATAAAGTCCATGTGCGCACCCTTAGGCAACTGCACCTTGAACTCTTTGATAAAGGTAGCCACGTTCTTGTTGGAGATAACTGTACATTCGTATTCCTTTACACCCATTACAGATTCAGGAACCTTGATAGCCATATCTCCCTTCACTTTCACCTGACAGCCCAGACGCCAGTGGTCTTTCTGCTGTTTACGGCTGAAGTGGCTCACTTCAGAAGGCAGGATTTCACCACCACCTTCTACTACCTGACATTTACACTGTCCGCAAGAACCCTTACCACCACAAGCAGAAGGCAAGAACACTCCGTTTACGGCCAATGTATTCAGCAATGTAGAGCCAGACTCTACTTCCATATCCTTATCGCCGTTGATAGTCAGTTTCACATTACCGGAAGCAACGAGGAAATTCTTTGCTACCAGCAGGATGACTACCAGCACCAGAATAGTCACGAGGAATACTCCAATGCTTGCTAAAATAAAATTCATATCCATTGTCTTATTCCTTTCCTATTAGATGTTCAAACCAGAGAAACACATAAATGCCATTGCCATCAGACCTACAGTGATGAATGTGATGCCCAAGCCTTTCAGCGGAGCAGGCACGTCAGAGTAAGCCATTTTTTCACGGATAGCAGCCAAACCTACGATAGCCAGCAACCAGCCGATACCTGAACCCAGTGCGTAAGAGATAGAATCCCAGATGTCGCCGATGTATTTAGCATCAGACGGGCTCAGAGTGATACGCTGCTGCATGAACAGAGAAGCACCCATGATGGCACAGTTTACAGCAATCAACGGCAGGAAGATACCCAGTGACGCATACAGTGAAGGACTGAAGCGTTCTACAATCATTTCTACCAGCTGAACGATAGCCGCAATTACGGCAATGAAAAGAATGAAGCTCAGGAAGCTCAGGTCAATTCCCAGAATGCCGTCGGCAGCCAGCACCTTCGTCTGCAGAAGGTAGTTCACCGGTAAGGTAACCACCAGCACGAAAGTTACGGCGATACCCAGACCGAGGGCAGTCTTCACGTTCTTCGATACCGCCAGGTATGAACACATACCCAGGAAGAACGCAAATATCATATTGTCCACAAAGATTGAGCGGACCAATAAACTAAAAAAATGTTCCATAATTCTGGATTTTTAATTTCCGTTGTTGGTTAATAATTATTCTTTTTCTTGCAACTCTTTGTGTTTTGCACGCTGATACCAGATCAGGCAAGCTACGATGATCAAAGCCATCGGCGGCATCAACATCAAACCGTTGTTTACATAACCGGCATTCTTTACAGCCTCATAGTTCAGGATGTTGAAGCCCAACAGTGTTCCTGAACCCAGCAATTCACGGAAGAATGCAACGATTACCAGAATCTTGGCATAACCCAGACCGTTACCAATACCGTCAAGGCATGATTCCCACGGACCGTTTGACATAGCAAATGCTTCCAGACGTCCCATCAGGATACAGTTGGTAATGATCAAACCTACGTATACAGACAACTGTACGCTCACGTCGTAAGCAAAAGCTTTCAGCAACTCACTTACGATAGTTACCAAAGCTGCTACAACTACCAGCTGTACGATGATACGAATACGGTTAGGCACTGTCTTACGCAACAAAGAAATCACTACGTTAGAAAAAGCAGTAATAATGGTTACAGAAAGACCCATCACGATGGCCGGCTCCAGCTTGGAGGTTACAGCCAATGCAGAACAGATACCCAACACCTGTACGGTTACCGGGTTGTTCATGCCTATAGGAGTAGAAAATACTTCTCTGTTTTTAGCTGAAAATAAACTTCCCATTTTCGTTCTCCTCCTTATTCTTTAGATGTTAAAAATTTAGCGTAATGTGTCATACATCCTTTCAACATGGCATCTACACCAACTGAAGTGATTGTACCACCAGAGATACCGTCTACCTGGAATTCCGGATTTTCAACTTTTCCGTTCTTGACAACTCCCAGTGCAACGGCTTCACCGTCCATTACATGCTTGTCCTTAAATTCACTCTGGAAATGATCTCCTGCAATTTCTGCTCCCAGACCCGGAGTTTCAGACGCATGAGAGAAGTAAGTTCCGTATACTGTATTCTTGTCTTCGTTCAAGGCAACATATCCCCAGATAGCACCCCAAAGACCAGCACCGTATACCGGAATTACATATTTAGTCTGTCCTTCGATTTCACATACGAAGATGTGAGCACGACCGTTTTCCTTGAAATCTTTTTCGTAAGAAGTCACGAAAGCGCCTTCATACGGAGTCAGTGTGCCGTCTTCAGCTACCACCATATCCGATTTCACTACTTTAGCAAATTCAGCTTCTGCATCCTGCACACCTTTGATGCCCAGTGAAGAAAGAATCTGCTTCTTTGTATCCAGCTCTACATTCTTTCCCTGCAAGTCACGCAAAGAAGAGTTCACGAAAGCCAGCAAGAATGCTACGATAACAACCATTACCGAAGCATAAATGATAGTATAAGAGTTACTATTAGTATTCATTGTATTTTCGGTTTTTATTTGTTAGACATAGCACGTTTTGCACGGCGAGAAATGTTATTCTGAACTACTACATAGTCAATCAGCGGAGCGAAGATGTTCATCAGCAGGATAGCCAACATCATACCTTCAGGATAACCCGGGTTCAATACACGGATAATGATTGCCATGGCACCAATCAGGAAACCATATACAAATTTGCCGTTTTCAGTACGTGAAGAAGTTACAGGGTCTGTAGCCATAAACACGGCACCGAAGCAGAAACCACCCAAGCACAAGTGTTCGTACCAAGGCATCTTAGCCATTGCAGTGTCCGGACCGATGGTATTGAAAATCCATCCCATTACCGCACCACCTACAAATACTGACAACATTGTCTTCCAGCTTGCCACACCTGACCACAACAGGATAACCGCACCGATAGCAATAGCGATTACGCTGGTTTCGCCGATAGAACCCGGAATCAGACCAGTTACCATATCCCAAGAGAAAGCAGGATATGCCATCGCATCAGTTGCAGTAGAAGCCTGTCCCAGTGCTGTAGCAGCAGTCAGACCGTCTACATTGCTTCCCAAGCCAAAGATGCTGTCGCTAGATACCCATACAGTATCACCAGACATTTTGGTCGGATAAGCAAAGAACAAGAATGCACGAGTAATCAATGCAGGGTTAAAGATGTTCATACCTGTACCACCGAATACTTCCTTTGCAAAAATTACAGAGAAAGCAGTAGCTACAGCCAGCATCCACAACGGACAGTCAACCGGCACAATCATTGGAATCAGCATACCTGAAACCAGGAAACCTTCCTGAATTTCTTCCTTCTTCCACTGAGCTACCACAAATTCGATACCCAGACCCACTACATATGATACAATGATTTTCGGCAGTACAGCCAGGAAACCATAACCGAACATTTCAATGAAGCTGCCTTCTACATTTGCAGCATGGAAATGCTGGTAACCCACATTATACATACCGAACAGCAAGGCCGGTATCAGCGCAATCACCACGAACGACATGATACGTTTGCTGTCTATCGCATCGTGGATGTGCGTACCTGTCTTCGAAGTAGTGTTCGGAACAAACAGGAATGTTTCAAACCCGTCGAACACAGAACGAAAAGCATGAAATTTGCCTCCCTCTTCAAAGTTAGGCTTTATCTTATCGAGATAATTTCTTAACGCGTTCATTTATTAATAATCGTTTTAGTTAGCATTAACACATTTCACGGCGGAGCATGTCGAGTCCGTCACGAACAATACGCTGCAATTCCATCTTTGAAGAGCAGACAAATTCACACAAGGCAAAGTCTTCTGGAGCTACCTCGTAAATACCCAGTGCTTCCATACGGTCAATATCGCCCGCGATGATTGCCTTAATCAGGTATTCCGGCAGAATGTCCATCGGAAGAACATGGTCGTATTCATTCGACATGATCATGTGGCGTTCACCACCCTTCACACGTGCATCCAACACATATTCTTTCTTCTTACCCATCATCCAGCTAAAATAAGAACGGCTGGTACTGAAATCATTGAAACGCGGCATGATCCAACCCAGCATTTCGTGAACGTCGCTTCCTTCCGGAATTACGGTCAACTGGCTGTGGAAAGCTCCAAGATAACCGTTGGCAGAAATCTGCTTACCGGTCAGCACGTTACCGCTGATGTAGCGCAAAGCCTTGTCTTTTGTTACGTTGTTTTCGAATACACCTGTCAGCTGTGCACCTACTTTCAATTTCACGTATGCAGGTTTAAGTACTTCAGAACCTGTCACTGCTACTGTGCGGGTAAAGTCTACATGACCCGTATTGAACAGACGGCCAATGAAGACAACAGCCTGCGGATCGATAGTCCAAACTGTTTCACCCTTGTTTACAGGAGCGATGTGGTTAATCTGTACACCAACGTTACCAGCAGGATGCGGTCCGTCAAATACAGTTACTTCCACGTTCTTCGCCTGCGTCAAAGCCGGTGATTTCTGATTTACACTGATACTCAGGTATGTCTTGGCTATCTTAGCCAACGCATCCAATCCAGTCTGGAAGTTTGCTTCTTCGCCTGAGAGCGCCAGTTCGAATTCTGGAGCCAGCGGGTTTGTGTCGAATGCAGAAACGAAGATAGCACGAGGTGCTACAGTCGGATCAGCCACTACGTCATACGGACGCTGACGGATAAACGCGAACAAACCGGCATTCAGCAGCATTTCTTTTACAGCAGCACCATCAAGTGCAGCTACGCTCTTCTTACCGAATTCTTCAAAGTCCTGTTCCGTAGCAGCCTGTACGGTGATGCTCATCACCTTACGTCTTGCCCCACGTTCCACGCTTGTCACTACGCCGCTTACCGGCGAAACAAATTTCACTTCTGGATGATTCTTGTCTACAAACAAGGGTCCTCCGGCCATCACATATTCCTGTTCCTTAACGACCACTTTCGGAGTCACGCCTGTAAAATCATCGGGACACAGAGTATAGTATCCCGGCTCTTTCACAGCCACCACTTCCGCAGCCGCCTTACCTTTCAGGTTTATGTCCAAGCCTTTACGCAACTTAATTAAATTTGCCATGTTAGGTTATAAAAAATGGTTTTGTATTTTGCGTGCAAAATTAAATAAAAAAGAGGTGAAAAAAGAATATTTGCCCATCGAATTAGAGAAATATTTCTTTATATCGAAAGGCAAATATTAAATAACGATGACAAAAGAGGCTATTCTGCCATATAGAGAGAGCAAAATCTAACTTAATATCCTTTGTGCTGGTGCAGCTGAGGATTCATGTCAATCACTTTTTCCGGAATCGGGAAGACGGTAGTATAGCCGTTTTCCTCCCCAGGAAGCTGCGGACGACAACTGTATGAACGGGTAAAAACCCTGAAACGAATCATATCCTGCCGTCTCCAGCCCTCCCAGGCCAGTTCCACCATTCGCTCATCCAGCAAATTTTCCAATGTAGCAGTTCTAGGAGCCATACCTACCCTACTTCTCACTAAATTCAGTTCTGCATCGCCATTTTCCCCATTCCGCACCTTGGCCTCACTTTGCATGAGCAACACGTCGGCATAGCGGAACAACACGATGTCATTGTCTAGCAATTTTCCATCCTTAAGCCCCGTCTTATCGACTTCGTATTTTTTCATTCGGGCTCCGGCTGTTTTCTCGTACGGCTTTCCTGACACATCCAAGGCTACGTTCCAAGGCTCATATACCAATGGAGTAACCCCGTCATCCAGCAAGATCTGATTTCCCTCCAAATCTTTTACCGGACCGGCAAAATAACAGTAATCAAAACGGGCATCCACCTGTGGCGTATCGTAACCGAAGGTTTCCAGTACCTCTTTTGTCGCTGATGAGCCATTTTCTCCACTCAGCCCATACGCCTTGGCATGGTTGTAATGCCGCGAACGGAACAGACAGATAAACTGGTTGGTGTATAAGGTCTTGCTCATGGGGATGACAAATATATTCTCCTCTGAGGACTCATTGAACACGGCAAAGTTGGCTGTATAATCCTTTTCCAGGGTATATCCTGCTGCTGTAATCTTCTCACAATAATAGTTCACCGTTTGCCAGGCATTCAGACGTTGTCCCTCCACTTCGAAAAAGATGGATTTCCCATCCGGACGGCTTCCGTCTGTCCAGTCATCATCGGTATAAACTTCCGCATTCAAGGCTAACTTAGCGAGCAAAAACCACACCACAGGCTGTGTCATTCGCCCGTAATACACGCCCGGCTGATTGCTCCGTTCTTCACTCAAAAGAGAGGAAGATTCTGTAAGCTCTTTTACAATGAAATTAAACACTTTAGAGCGCTTTTCCTGAACAATATCTTCAACTGCCGGATCACTCTTTTCAATCAGTGGAACACTCCCGAACAAATCCATGATATAATAATAAAACATGGCTCTCAATGCCCGGACTTCAGCCACACAATCTGCTACATTTTCTTCGGGATGTTTTTCAGCAAAATCCTGTATTCTTTCCAAAGAACCATTACACAAAATCACCGTACGATACAGGTATTCCCAAGTGGCATAAATCGCCTCATTGTTCACTCCCCAGCGATGCAGATATAATCCCTGCCAGAACCCGCCGTCATACCAGTCCCCTCCACGTGTGGGCATGATAGTCTCATCGGTAGTAAATGTATTCAAATCATAGATACCTCGACCTGTCCCTTGAAGACCCTGACTATCGACATATCCGCCCACGTAATTATACAGTGAAAGCACCCCATTTTTCTGCACGTCCGACAAGGTAGAATATGCCGCTTCTTCATCCAGACGGTCCTTCGGATTTTCTTCCAGATAACTGCTGCAAGAAGCCCATGAAAGAAGAGAAAACGACGCAAATAGTATTGAGTATATTCTTTTCATAATAAGCAGATTAAAAGTTAAGACCTAAACTAATCATATAAGTTCTTGAAAGAGGGTATGTACGCTTGTCATCCACTCCGAAAGTATTGTCCACCAAGGTAGAATTAATCAGCGGAGTCAGCCCTGAATAACCGGAGATTGTACCCAGGTTATTAATGGTCAGTGCCAGGCGTGCCCCGTGCAAGAAACGCTGTTTTTTGATAGGCACATTCCAACCCACAGTCAGGTAATCAAAGTTCACATAATTGCCGCTTTCCAGCCAGTAATCCGTTGCCGTCAGGTCATGTATATTCCGTGCCGGAGCCTCTGCCAACACATTGTAGTCCGGCAAGCTGTTCATATTCATGTAACTCAGTGCCGTACCATTGTAAATCTTATGCCCGAATGCTCCGTTTATCTGCAACGATACATCAAAACGTTTGTAGCGGAAACTGATGTTGGAACCTAACAAAGTCTTAGGAGTAGCCTGTCCGGCCACGTAACGGTCTTCCCCATCTTCCAGATTCACACCTCCTCCATTCAAATCAGCAATCTGATAGGTATATCCTCCGTTCCCGTCCGAAACCAGTCCTTCACAATGCGGCAGATAGAAAACACCCAACGGCTGTCCTACGATCTGATACACGATATTATTGTATCCGCCATGCAGTCCCGCACCGTTCAGTCCGGCCAAAGCCGTATATTGCGCCGCACTGATATATTCTCCTTCATACATACCGCTCAGCGACAGCAATTTATTCCGTTGGAAAGTTACGTTTGCGTTGATATTCAGCTCCATATCCTTGGTCCGCAAGGGAGTGATACCAATGGAAAGTTCCGTCCCACTGTTCCGCATGGAGCCCAGATTAGCCAAGAGTTTGTTATAAGCAAACGGAGGAACACTGACATCATACATATACAGCATATCCCTTGTTTTGGAGAGATAATAATTCACCGACAGCAACAAGCGGTTTCCGTAGAATCCCATGTCCACCCCTGCATTGAAGGTCGACTTGACTTCCCATTTCAAATCCGGATTGACATTTTTCAAGCTCTCATACGTCACCAAAGGTGAATTTCCCACCGGAGTTACCCCGTTCGGACGTACCAGCGCCATAGTGGTATACGAATCAATCCCTCCCTGATTTCCTGCCAATCCATATCCCAATCGCAGCTTCAGGTTATCAATCAGGTGAAAATGTCTCATAAACTTCTCACGGGTTATATTCCAGGCAGCAGAAACAGAAGGGAATACGCCCCATTTATGATTCCTTCCAAATTTGGAAGATGCATCCGTACGCAAGTTCACCGTCAGCACGTAACGGTCGTCATACGTATAATTCACACGCCCCAGGAACGACACCAGATGCGGCTCTTCATAATAAGAGCCGGTACCTTCCCAAGGACGCAATGCCCCGCCCTGCAGACTGTGATACCCCAACTCATTGGAAGAAAAATTAGTCGTGGTCGTGTAAAAGCCGTGAAAACGATTCTTTTCCACCTCCCCTAAAGCCAGCACATCCAGAAAATGAGCCCCCAACTGCTTCTGATACGTCAGCATCAGATTTCCTAATAAGGCCTCCGACTTCCGGTTTCCCCGGTAAGCCTGCCCGTTGGCCCATACCGTCGTAGGCAAGAACTGGGCGTTTTCTGTTGTGCTATAGGTATAAGAACCAAATAGCACCATCTTCAAATCCTTCAGCAAATGAAAAGTCAGGCGGGCGTGCGAACTGAAATAAGAAGTCTCCTCGCGGTTGTCCACGTCCATCCAGGCCAATGGATTTGTAATCTGACTGGCCGTCGTAATCTGGTCCCAGCTCCCGGTTTCCGGATCCGGAAAATCAGGAAAAGTAGGATTAAAAGCGGCTGCCGAATAAAAAGTCTTCTGTAAATCAAACAGCGTACGGTCGCGCTTCATTGAACCGAATAACCCCAATTCACAGTCAATCAGTCCGTCAAGCATCTTCTGCGACATATTCATATTGGCCGTAAACAGTTTCATGCCCTCATTCTGAATCACTCCCTCACGATTCTGAAAGCCTAACGACACCCTGTAATTGGAAGCCTCACCACCCCCATAAAACGCAATGTTATGATTCTGCTGCAAGCCCGTCTGTTCAATGGCTTTCTGGAAATCCGTATCATATCCCTTATCCAGGATATTCCATCCTCGCTCAGCCGCCAGCTTGCGATACTCTGCTCCCGAAAGCATATCCAACCGGCGATAAGCGTGTGACACACCAAAACTACCGTTATAATTCACGCGTGTCTTCCCTGCCCGGCCTTTCTTGGTGACAATATTAATGACTCCCGATGCTCCACGTGAACCGTACTGGGCCGTTTCCGACGCATCCTTCAAAATCGTAAAAGACTCTATATCGGTGGGATATACCGAAGTCAGCATCGTCAAATCACCCAATACCCCGTCCACGATAATCAGCGGATCATTTCCACTGGTCAAGGAAGTCGTACCACGCAAGCGGACCGACTCCAGCGCTGCCATTCCATTGTTACTCTTCAAGATGGTAAGTCCCGGCACACGTCCCTGAATGGCTTCCAGCGGATTGGTTATCAGCTCACGGTTCATCTGCTTTTCCGTAATCTGTTCCACCGAACCGGAAATATTCTTCAGACTACCACGGGCATACCCGATGTTATAAATTGAATCGGGAGGCAATTCATCCACATTCTGTCCTTGTACATAAAGCGGGAATCCGGCTCCCATACACCCTAAGAACAACAAGCTGTACAAAGCCTGAGATATTGGCTGCATTTTATCCATAGCATACTTATTTAAGGTCAAAAGGGCGTGAAGATACCAAAACCTCCACGCCCCGTATAATCAGTTCCTTCTTTTCACAAAGAAAAGATATTTCTACCGATAAAGCAAGTCCTGAGCCATGTTATTTCTGCCCGGTCATCATTTTTCTTCCGCAAACATCGGATCCCATGCCGGAAGCTGTATCGGCTTCTGCTTGAAGATATCTAGCACCTTCTTCGGCACATATTTCGTTTCCAGTACCAGACGGAACATATACTCATTGAACCATTCATCCGTCATAATCAGGTGTCCCTGATAGCCTGATGCAGCTCCCCAGCTATTTTCCACCATCCATTTTTTCGGCTTTCCGTTCGCATCCAAATCTACCGCCATCAGTGTCATGGCATGTGCCGACATGCTGGCAAACGTCTGAATACGTTCTTTCTTATCCATTCCGAAAGTCGTACCCATCAACGAACCGAAATCATAATTGTTTACATCCAGCAGCCCACGCTTGCTGTCCAACTGTGTCACATCGCTTGAGAAATACATCCGTGTGCTGTCCTTCAATGACGCAATAGCCATTTTCTTGATTTCCTCTACTGGCAGATTCACATACGTCCAGTTCTTTCCATCGTAACGGTGACGGTCGTATGCAATTTCGTAACATTTATAATATTCACGTGAAGGATCGTTCATCACCATCACATAGTTGGTCAGCAGATTCGTATCACCGTATTTTTCCAGAAACGACATCGGTGTGTGATGCTCTGTAGCCACCACATTTCCTTTGCTGTCCTTACGTACATAGTCAAACTCTGTTGGCGGCACTCCTAAAGTCAGCACTAACATGCGATACACCGTACCCAGCATCTCTTCCTTACGGTTTTCAATCGTTGCAGCCTTCTCTCCTTTAGCAGCCATTTCTCTCAGTTCCAGACCGAATTCCTTCAGCTTCAGGCCAATCAAAGAAGACATGTACGAAGTATGTTCACTGCTGTATGTTTCCGGCATTGCTTCTTTAGGCACAAGACCGTATTTTGACACGATATCGGCTACTCCCGTAAATGTACCTCCGTCACTCAGTGGATGCTTGAACAACCACTCTACGGTCTGATCGTTCATAAGTTTACCGGCCGTTTCAATAACTCCCTGTAAGAACAGATTGGATTTTTCCAGCTGATCCCAGAAGAAAGAATATACTTGCGAAAACTCCAGCCCCGGCAAATCATAGCGTGCAATGGCCTTGGCACGCATCACGTTCAATCCCGTAAACAGCCAGCAACGGCCAGACGACTGCTGATCGGAGATTCCCTTTGATTCCACCTTAATGGAGAAATCCGTATTCAGTGCCTTCTGATTTTCCTGGTTCAATGCCAGTTCCTTGATACTGGTACCTCCCATAGCATTCCGCAAAGCCTTGTCGGCAGCCGTATTCTGATAACTATTCTGAATTTTTTTCAACATATCCGGAGAAATACCTCCGTTCTGCGCCTGTGCCGCCAGCCCGAAAGCCAACAGACAAGCAGCCAATGTTACGTGTTTCTGGTTCATTCTTTTATAGTTTTAATGAAAATTGTTTCTTAATCCTTTTTTACCGAACGTACAATCTTAAAGCCGATGCACGCCACGAAGATACTCATCAACGGACTCAGCAAGTTAAAGAAACTATACGGCAAATACACCAGCGTAGGTACATTCAAAATCGTAGCCTGCGTCATACCGCATGTATTCCAGGGAATCAGCGGACTGGTCACCGTGACAGCATCTTCCGTAGTTCGGCTTAACAGACGCGACTCATACCCGTTCTTTTTATAGATATCCTTAAACATGTTTCCAGTCAGAATAATCGAAATATACTGATCGGCAGTAGCTAAATTCAAGAACAACCCCGAAGCTACAGTTGCCGCTACCGTACTTGCCAGCTTATGCGTAAAACGTACAAACATACGCGTAATGCTTCCCAGCATACCACAGGCTGTCATGGCGCCCCCCAAGCACATGGCACAGAGAATTAGCCATACCGTGTCCATCATACCTCCCATTCCACGGGTTGCAATCAATTCGGTCAGTACAGGTGTAGAAGTCTGCAACGACGTACTTCCTGACAGAGCCAACAAAACTCCTTTATATAAGGCCTCACCTCCGTTCACTCCGTCACCGGCCACTTCACGAAGTACATCCGTCTGGAAAACCAGCATGCATATTACCGCCAAAGCAGTCGATACGAACAAAGTAATAATGGAAGACACCTTACGGGCAATTAATATTCCCGTCACTACCGGCACCAGCAACACCCAGAAAGTAATATGAAAACGTTCGGCCAGTCCGGTAGTAAACACAGCAATCTGCGAACTGTCTGATGCTTCATGCGAAAATCCGGCAACCGTAAAAATAACCAGTGAAATGACCACTGACGGCACCGTAGTGTACATCATGTAGCGAATATGCGTAAACAGCGGTGTGTCTGTCACCGAAGAAGCCAGGATAGTGGTATCCGAAAGCGGAGAAACCTTGTCACCGAAATATGCACCCGAGATAATCGCTCCGGCAATCCATCCTTCCTCAAAGCCCTGTGCCTTGCCAATACCCATCAAGGCAATACCGATGGTCGCAATGGTGGTCCACGAACTGCCCGTCATGACCGATACCACTGCACAAATCACACAGCACGACACGAGGAAAAATTTCGGATGAATAATCTGTACCCCATAGTAAATCAGCGTAGGTACCACTCCCCCTAACATCCAGGCTGCAGAAAGTGCCCCGATAATCAACAGGATAATCAAAGCCGAACTCACCCCCGCAATGTTATTGATAATGGCATGTTCAATATCCTTCCAGCTCACCCCATACCGACTCATACCCAAAGCCGCGCACAAAGCCGTTGTCAGCAACAAGCAAATCTGGCTGCCGCCACCTAGCGCATCAGCCCCAAAAAGGCGAATCGTAAAAAAAAGTAATATCACCAAAACTACTACAGGCAGTAGAGACACCAGCGGAGAAGGAATCTTCATTTTTTGCGTCATTTTATCCGTTTAAATCCAATTTTATTACTAAACCAATAACGGGTGCAAATTTCCGAATATTTTTCCAATTTTCCATACAAAATCCATATATATTTACATTTTACACCATAGAAATGAATAAAAATAGATTTCTAATTCATCTATACCAATCACGAAAACCTTTCACACAAAACTTAAAAACTACTAATAACACTCTCAAAGGCCCTTTTCTTCAAGGGTTATTTGTACATTTGTCTGTTATTTGTATAAATAGAGAATGAGTAAAGCCACGCGCATAAAACAAGCCATACGTATCACAGTCATTTCAACACTGGTATTTTATTTCGGTCTGATTGCTCTGCTGAACCTTCCGGTTGTCCAACACCGCATCAGTACGTATGCTGCCCGTGAGCTTACCCGTCTTACCCAGGCCGAAGTAAGCATTGGCAATGTAGACCTAGGGCTTCTGAACCGCGTTGTCATCCAGAACGTGCAGATAAAGGACCGACAGAAGAAAGACATGCTCGGCATATCACGCTTTTCCGTCAAGATTGACATACCCTCCCTTTTCCGTGGAAAAATCCGTATCAGCAGTGTCCAGTTATTCGGACTGGACGCCCGCCTGAACCGTGCCCACCCCAAGGCTCCCCTGAATTGCCAGTTTCTGATTGATACTTTTGCTTCAAAAGACACGACAAAGAGCGAGAAGTCAATTGACCTGCGTATCAATTCCGTACTTATCCGTCGCGGACAAATACACTACGATGTACTGTCGGAATCCAACACGCCCCGCCGGTTCAACCCTCATCACATCGGTATCAGCGAACTTTCTGCAACCATCTCTTTGAAAGCCCTACAAACCGATTCGCTCAACGCACAAATCCGTCGTATGAGCTTTAATGAGCAAAGCGGACTTCAATTGAAGAAATTTGCCTTGAGAGCCACAGCCAATTCCAGAGGTATCTACCTGCACGATTTGAACCTTACCCTGCCAGGTACAATCGTCAGCATCGACACATTCACGGTAGCAGGAAACTTTACTGAGCCTGATTTTCTTTCGGATACACAGACCACTTATATGGGGCGACTGAGCGCTTCCGTCACTCCTGCCGACATAGCTTGTTTCGTACCAGCCTTGCAACATTTTCAAGACTCTGTACACATTGATATGGCCTTTCATGGAAGAGGGAAACAAGCCCGATGCAGCAATTTTTATCTGGCAAGTCCTCACAAAGCATTAGAAGTGCATGCCGAAGGAATGCTTGACCACAGCAATCCTTCGCAGCCTCCCTATTTCTTTGGTGAGATTACTCAGGCTGATGTTGACGAAAATGCCATTTCCTGGCTTATACATAATCTGAAAGGCTCCACCGCAACTGTGCCTGACATTGTACGCCGCCTGGGCTTCCTCAAATTTCGAGGAGATGTATCAGGCTATCCGTCACAAATCACCGCACACGGTATCCTGCAAAGCCTTCCAGGACAGCTCAATGCCAACATGACGATGCACACCGACACCACAACCTTGCAAAAAAGTTATTCCGGTAGAATCTCCACCAATAATTTTGAACTTGGAAAATTATTGGCGAAAAAAGAACTCGGAAAGACTTCTTTTGACCTGGAACTGAACGGTCTGCAATACCGAAACCATCAACCAGAATCACATGTCAAAGGAGAAATCTCTTCTTTGGAATACAACCATTATCAGTATCAGCACATCGCGCTAAACGGAAACTTCAAGCCGGGTGGTTTCAACGGACACTTATCACTCGACGATGAAAACGGAAAAATCAGCATAGACGGAAGTTTTGTTACCCAGCAAGCTGTACCCGATTTCAACCTGCGGGTAAAAGTAAGAGATTTTCGTCCCAACAAGCTTCAACTGACAAAAAAATACGAAGATACTGACGTATCCCTTAACCTGACAGCCGATTTCTCCGGACATTCCATTGACGATATTCAGGGGAAAATCAACCTCGACAGTCTTTTTATACATACACCAGACGAGGCCGGGAATTACTTTCTTCCTCGCCTGCAAATTGATGCGACTCAACTCACACAACATGCTGAGGTGAAAGAGATTCGTATTGACTCTCCATTCCTGACCGGAAGTATCCAAGGGAAATATACTTACCATACTCTGCTAAAGAGCATGGAGAAAGTCATTCGAAAGCATATCCCGTCATTATTTCCCGAAGAAAAACAGAAAAAAGGGAAAAAGAAACCCGCAGAATTGAATAACCAGTTCCACTTTCAGTTCCGCATGGAGAACAGTGAATTCTTCTCAAAAGTCTTGAATATACCGTTTGACTTGCAGATGCCAGCCACTTTCTCCGGACAGCTCAACGACAGCCTTTCACAAATGCGCATCAACGGCTCATTTCCTCAGTTCACATACAATGGGAAATATTATGAGTCGGGCACCCTGCTATGTGAAAGCCGTCCCGATGAATTACGATGCCAGGTTCGTGCCGGTACTTTAATGAAAAAGGGAGCCATGTTCAACCTCTCCCTCCTCACCCGTGCCAAAAATGACAAGCTGCACAGCACACTCTACTGGGGAAATAACACCCAGCTTACCTATAGCGGCAAGATTGATGCCATCGCCTCTTTCCGTCAGGATAGTTCAAAAAGAGAATTGCACACCCGTGTAGACATACAGCCCAGCCAAGTCATCTTAAATGATACTACCTGGAACATACATCCTGCTACTGTAGACATCGCAAAAGACAGCATCGAAATACACGACTTCTTGTTTGAACACCGCGACCAGCACCTGAAAATCAATGGGCGACTGGGAAAAACGGAAGCAGACTCCTGCCTGGTAGACCTGAAAAACATCAACCTGCTCTACATCATGGATATGATTCAGTTCCATGCGGTACGCTTTGACGGAGGCATCAGTGGAAAGGTCCACCTGCGCCATGTGCTTCAAGACCCGGTGATGGAAACGCGTCTCGATGTAAAAGATTTTTCTCTTAACCATGCCTTGCTGGGAAGAGCCGACATTCTTGGGTCATGGGATAAAGAACTGGGAGGTGTGCGCCTGGATGCCGACATCCGTCGCGACAGCACCTGCACCACTCGGGTAACCGGCTATGTTTCTCCTAAAATGAAAGGACTTGATCTTCAAATCCAAGCCGGAGGAACTCCACTCTCTTTCCTGCAACCTTTTGTAGAAAACATCTTCAGCAATGTCAACGGAAACGTACATGGGGACGTGCGTCTGTTCGGGCCTTTCTCTCAACTTGACTTGGAAGGAAATGTCAAAGCGCAGATGCAAATGAAGGTCAACATCCTGAACACCACCTTCCGGGCCTCGGCCGATTCCGTACACATCGCTTCCGGCTTGTTCCGTTTCCAGAATGTACGCTTACAAGATACTGAAGGGCACACAGGACTTGCCGACGGAGAATTACGGCACACCAAGTTAAAGAATCTGAGCTATCAGTTCCGCTTCAATACAAACCGTATGCTGGTATTCCATTCAGAAAAAGAAACTCCTGAATTCCCCTTCTATGGTCATATTTATGCTACAGGAAATGTATTTCTTCGAGGAGGCGACGGACAACTGAACGTCGACGGAGAAGTACGTGCCGACAACCAGACAGAGTTTGTTTACGTGCTGGGAACAGCAGCTGAGGCCACCAACTCTGGCTTTATCACCTTCGTAGACCGTACCCCCCGCCGTAAGCAGGAAGCCGTAAAGGCCGAAGTGTACCACCCGCTCAACCAGCCCGACAAGCAGGAAGACGATGATACACCCACCGCCATCCACATTAATCTACAGATAGAACCAGCCGAACGTGCCAACATGAAAATCATCATGGATCCTTCGGCCGGAGATTACATATCTGCTTACGGAACCGGAAACCTGCGTATTAACTTCTTCAATCAGGGCAACTTCCAGATGTTCGGTAACTATAACATCAGCGAAGGTATCTACAAGATGAGCATGCAAAACGTCATCCGAAAAGACTTTACCCTGCAACCAGGAGGTGTGGTATCCTTCAATGGCGACCCCAAAGCTGCTAACCTGAACGTACAGGCAGTCTACACGGTAAACTCTGCTTCACTGAACGACCTGATAGCCGACGCTTCCTCTTCACGTGGAAATGTCCGCGTAAACTGTTTGTTGAACTTGAGCGGCAGCCTCACTTCACCCAACCTGACGTTTGGCCTCGAACTGCCCACAGTAAGTGAAGAAGACCGCGAACTGGTACGTAGTCTCACCAGCACTGAAGAACAGATGAACACCCAGATCATTTACTTGCTGGGAGTCGGCAAATTCTACACCTACGACTATGCCAACAATACCGGTCAGACCGATGCTACCAGCTCGCTGGCCTTCAGCACTCTGTCGGGCCAGTTGAACAATATGCTTTCGCAAGTCATCGACAACCAGAACTGGAACGTAGGTACCAACCTTACTACCGGAGAAAAAGGCTGGAGCGATGTAGAAGCCGAAGCCATCCTGTCCGGCCGTCTGCTGAACAACCGACTGATAATCAACGGTAACTTCGGCTACCGTGAAAATACCATGCGTAATACCAACTTTGTAGGTGACTTCGAAGCTATCTGGCTGCTCACCAAGAACGGGGAATTCCGTCTGCGCGGATACAACCAGACCAACGACCGTTACTTCACGAAGTCCACCCTTACCACCCAGGGCATCGGTATCATGTACAAAAAAGACTTCATGAACTGGCAAGAACTCGTTGACTGGTTCCTCCGCCGCCGTAAAAACCGCAGCAGCCAGCAGAAAGAAAAAGAAGACCAGAAATACCTTCCACAGGAAGCCCTTCCTGCCGCAAGAGAAAAAAGAGAATCAAACGAAAAATAATTATACAAGAATATGGAAAAAACCTATTACCTGCCCGCCGAATGGCACAAACAAAGCTACATACAGCTTACCTGGCCTCATGCCGATACTGACTGGGCCTATATGCTCGATGAAGTAGAAGCCTGCTTTGTCCGCCTCGCTACCGAAATAGCCAGCCGCCAGCCCCTGCTGCTCGTGGCTCCCGAATTTCCGGCAGCCCTGGCCGACTTCCCCTATCGCGACCAGATTACTTTTGTGAAATGTCCTACGAATGACACCTGGGCCCGCGACCATGCTTTCATCACTTTATTGGAGAAACACTCCGACCCACAGTTGCTCGACTTCTGCTTCAACGGCTGGGGGATGAAGTTTGCTGCCCATAAGGATAACCTCATCAACAGTCATCTGTTCAAGACCGGCGTACTTAACGGCGATTACATCAACTGCCGCAATTTCGTACTCGAAGGAGGTTCCATTGAAAGCGACGGACAAGGCACCCTGCTCACTACTTCGCCCTGCCTGTTGGCTCCCAACCGCAATGACACCCTCTCGCGCAAAGACATCGAAGCCTACCTGATGGAACGCTTCAACCTGCGTCAGGTGCTCTGGCTGGACTACGGCTATCTGGCTGGTGACGACACCGACAGCCACGTAGACACCCTGGCCCGTCTCTGCCCCGACCACACCATTACTTACGTGCAGTGCGTGGACAAGGATGACGAGCACTACGGTGCCCTCCGCTCCATGGAAGACCAGCTCAAGACCTTCCGTACCCTCGACGGAGACCCTTACCGCCTGCTTCCGCTCCCCATGCCCGAAGCGATCTATGACGAAGACGGCGAACGCCTTCCGGCCACTTACGCCAACTTCCTGATTATGAACGAGGCAGTACTCTATCCCACTTACGCCCAGCCTGAAAACGACGCCCGTGCCGCTCAGGTACTGGCTGAGGCTTTCCCCGGACGTGAAATCGTAGGCGTGGACTGCCGTGCCCTTATCAAGCAGCACGGTTCTCTCCACTGCGTCACCATGCAATATCCTGAATCAGTAAAAAACCAAATAGCACAATGAAACGAACTATCCGTGTCGGCATCGTACAGCAGACTTGTACGAACGACCTCAAACTAAATCTTGAAAAGCTGCACCGCAATATTGCCTCCGTGGCACAAGCCGGTGCGCAGTTAGTAGTTCTTCAGGAACTCCATAACACCCCTTATTTCTGCCAGACAGAAGATACCAACCTGTTCGATCTGGCCGAACCCATTCCCGGCCCTTCCACCGGTTTCTACAGTGAGATAGCCGCTGCCTACCATGTGGTATTGGTCACTTCGCTGTTCGAACGCCGTGCTGCCGGACTGTATCACAACACTGCCGTGGTATTCGACACTGATGGAAGCATTGCCGGCAAGTATCGCAAGATGCACATTCCCGATGATCCTGCCTACTACGAGAAATTCTATTTCACTCCCGGCGACTTAGGATTCGAACCCATCCAGACCTCTATCGGTAAACTCGGCGTACAAGTATGCTGGGATCAGTGGTATCCGGAAGGTGCCCGCATCATGGCCCTGAAAGGTGCTGAACTGTTGATTTACCCTACTGCCATCGGCTGGGAAAGTACCGACACTCAGGAAGAAAAGATGCGCCAGCTCGGTGCCTGGGTAACTGTACAGCGCGGTCACGCCGTAGCCAACGGTCTGCCTGTCATTGCCGTAAACCGTGTAGGTCTTGAGCCCGACCCTTCCGGCCAGACCAACGGCATCCAGTTCTGGGGCAACAGCTTTGTAGCCGGTCCACAAGGCGAAATCATTGCCCAGGCCAGCAACCTGAAAGAAGAAAACATGGTAGTAGAAATCGACATGAACCGCAGTGAAAACGTCCGCCGCTGGTGGCCCTTCCTGCGCGACCGCCGCATCGATGAGTTCGAACAGCTCACACGCCGGTTTATCGATTAATAAGCAACTTCTCTATTATTATAAAAATAAGAGCCACGACACTTCAATGTAGTGGCTCTTATTTTTTCTTATCGTCTATCCCAGAAACTGGGAGTCAGCAGCAGAAGTACCCCGAACAACTCCAGACGCCCTATCAGCATCATGAATGACAACAGCCATTTTGCCAGGTCGGGAAGCGCACTCCACGAAAAGGCCGGACCGAATGCTCCTAGTCCAGGTCCCACGTTTCCTATACTCGATACAGACAGTCCGAATGCCTCTTCCAATCCAATGCCCATACACATCAATGCCAGCCAGCATAAGAAGATGCAGACAAAATAAAATACTACGAACGTCATCACCGTAGCAATGGTACGCTGTGAAACCGCCATCCGGTTCACCTTTACCGGAAGTACAGCCCTGGGGTGCATCAGCCGGTGGAATTCATTCTTTACGTTGCGCAACAGAATCAGCAGACGCACATTCTTAACCCCGCCCGCCGTAGAACCGGCACAACCTCCTGCAATCATTGTATAAATGAGCAGCAACCATGTGAAAGGAGGCCACATATTATAATCGTCCGTAGCAAAACCACACGAAGTATGAATAGACGCCACCTGGAAAAGCGATTTCCGGAAAGCTTCCTCCAACCCATAATTATTATGCCAGTATAAGGCCCCGGTAATTATCAGCGTCACCGCCCCAATGGAGATAAGATACAACCGGAGCTCACCATCCTTGAACAACTGTCCGCAACGCCCCTTCATGCACATGAAATAAAGCGAGAAGTTGATACCCGAAAGAATCATAAAGATGGCTATTACATATTCTATAAAAGGAGAATTCCAATAAGCCACACTGGCCTGCTTGGTAGAATATCCTCCAGTAGCCGTCGTGGAAAAAGCATGACATGCAGCATCAAACAAGTCCATTCCTCCTATCAGCAACAGCACCATCTCCGCTAAGGTCAGCATGAGATATACTGTCCATAGCCATTTGGCCATGACACTGATTTTCGGATGAATCTTATCGTGTGTCACCCCCGTAGCTTCTGCCGAAAAAAGGACCTGATTACCTACCCCAAAGATAGGCAACACAGCAATCGTAAAGAACACAATACCCAATCCTCCAATCCATTGCGAAAAGCTTCGCCAGAACAACATACCGTGCGAAAGCGATTCAATATCATCCAGGATGGTTGCCCCTGTAGTTGTAAAACCCGACATGGTCTCAAAGAATGCGTCTGCCACCGACGGGATACTTCCGCTTATATAAAAAGGCAGCATTCCGAATCCTGTGAAAAGCAGCCACGTAAACGCCACGATACAATATCCATCGCGCCGTGTCACCCGGTTTTCGGCTCCTCTCCCTAGCAGAATCAGCCCACTCCCCACAGCCATATTAATCAATGTCGTGTAAATAAAATAAATATAGTCTTCCTCCCCATAGCACAAGGAAACGCCTGCACATGCCAGAAACATCATTGCCTCCATAAAGAGCAGAGTGCCCAGGATTCGAAGTATCATCTTTCTGTTAATCAAGCTGTTGCCTCGCGTGTCAGTTACATTGACCGCCGTCGATAAAAAATCTTCCATGTAGCTTTATGTGTTTTACTAGCCAAGTTTCCCCTTTTTTAATTCCTCATCCAAAAAAGAAAAAACATACCTCGGACTTTGAGTATAAAAAGAAGTCCGCTCATTCATTACCTTGCCATAAATTTCAGAATTAAAAACAGTTGCAAGAGCCTGTTCCAATGTCAGTTTATCATTTTGTTCTATCAGAAGACACGCAAGTTTCTTTATCATGTCTGCCATCATTTCTGTTTTCTCATTCATACCCTCTGTAATAATCTTATCGCACGCTCCGTACCAAAAAAGTATTGTATAGTAATACCTTTCATATATTTCAAATTCCTGACCAAAGTCGGCAAATCAATAGAATGATTTTCATACCGCCATAGCTGAACCCCCACACGGTCATCCGCTATTGGGCCTATCACAATATCATATCCATGCACAGGATGACTTGTAGGGTTATTTCTATTCAGAAGAATAAACTTCGCCCATTCTTCTGAATATTCTTCAAACCTAAGCACATTCAATCCTTCCCAAACCTCCTCAACTTCATAAGTTAATACCACAGGTGAGCCACAGCCTAATTGCTCAACCTTTACATTTGCCATATTAAGCGCTTGATAATAATCAGCTGAAAGATAAAAACCCCGTCCAAAATCTTTATTGGGTTTCGATTTCAACAAATCAATTCTATCAAACTCCTTATTCGTACCATGATATAATTTCATACCAACTCTCCTCCTTGTCGACGGCAATATTCCGCAATATCATCCACCATCGATGTAAACGACTGCGTATGCACATAATCATAATGCCTATCAATAAAATCAATACCTTTAAATCTACTCAAATAATTAAAGGCCTGTTTCATCGTCAGCCCATATTTATGTCCAAACTCAAATAGAAAAATAACCGTCCATTCCAATTTTTCCTTCACATCATATTTCATAGACATAGTTTTATTGCAAATTTACAAAAATTCTCATGAATCACATCGGGAAACACAAGAAATGACACCATAGAAATGATGCCAGACAGAAAAACGCAAATCTACATGGCTGTATCCTCCCCCACAGGAACGGGTTCCGAAACCGTGACACTTCCGGGCCGCCGCTTGACGGGTTGTCGGGGTTGGCACCGGTTTTTCAAACTTTCTATATACCCTTAATTCCGCAACACTATTATAAAATATTTTTTTTAAGTACCTGAGCAACAAA